>Ga0194117_10000953_pt1 | contig 35591 bp, 23 predicted proteins | sample TA2MahsurfametaG_FD_160579 | JGI IMG/M metagenome (GOLD analysis project Ga0194117, IMG submission 160579) | Freshwater microbial communities from Lake Tanganyika, Tanzania - TA2015009 Mahale N1 surface | ecosystem: Environmental > Aquatic > Freshwater > Lake | place: Tanzania: Lake Tanganyika... | reverse complement strand
CGCGAGCGGCTCGAGGATGCGCTTGAGGGCGAAGTCGGTCCCGGTGCGGTCGGGCCAGAACTCGGTGGGGATCGTGCCGTTGGGAGAGAAGACGATGACCAGCCGCTGGCGGGGGCGGGCGGGCGCGGCGAGGCCGAGGCTGGGCAGGCCGTGGATGAGGGGCAGCAGCGCGGCCGGGAGACCGGCGCGGCGGAGGAAAGAGCGGCGGAGGATGGGGGTCATGGGGCGGCGGGGGGCGGGGGTTCCAGGCCGTGGAGGGCGGCGAGCGTCGCGATCCTGACCATCAGTTGACGCAAATCGTGGCCGGACGCGATCCAGGAATCGCGCAGGCCGGCGAGGACGCCAGGACCGTGGGCGATCGCGGGCTGCTTGACCAGGTGGTGGAACAGCTGCTCAATGAAGGCCTCGAGCGAGGGCGCGTGCGCCAGCGCGAACTCGGCCACGTCGCGCGCGCCGCCGAGCCGCACCGCCTGGCCATCGTCCGCGAAGTAGTCGCTGGCGGCGTCGACCGGCCGACCCTCGTCCTCCCGGCGGAAGCGGCCGGTCGCGTCGTACCATTCCAGGCTGAAGCCGAGCGGGTTGATGACGGCGTGGCAGCCCTGGCAGTTCTCCGTGCGCGTCAGCTTCTCCACCTTCTCCCGCATCGACATCCCGGGCGCGAACTCGGCGTCGTTGAAGGCCACCGCCACCTGCGGTGAACGCAGGGAGCGGCCGACGATGCCGCGGGTCAGGAAGACGCCGCGCAGGATCGGCGAGGTGGACCGCGGGTGGGACAGCGCCGCGAGCAGGTAGGGATGCGTGAGCACGCCACTGCGCTCGCCGGGAGAGGTAGCGACCCGCGCGAACCCGTCACCGGAAGGCGCCGGCCACCCATAGTAACCGGCGACCCGGGCGTTGGCGAACACGTGTCCGGCGCGGAGGAGCTCGCGGAAATCGCCGGATCCATCCCAAGCGATGTCATCGAGGAAGAGCCGCAGCGAGGTGCGGAGATCCTCGGCGAGCTCGGGCGTGAAGCCGGGGAAGTGCGCGGGGTCGGGCGGGAGGCTCTCGACGAAGCGGAGCTGCAGCCAGTGCTCAAAGAAGCCGCGGAGCTTCGCCCGCGCGCGGGGGTCGCCGAGCATCCGGGTCGCCTGCGCCGCGACCTGCTCGGGCGTCACGAGGCCCCCGCCGGCCGCCGCCGCCGCCAGCGCCGCATCGGGCACCGAATCCCACAGGCTGAGCGCGAGCCGCGCCGCCACGCGCGACCCGGGCGCCTCCGGCGAGGGCAGGTCGGGGTAAAGGAAACGCGGCGACTTGAGGGCGAACAGCACCACCCGCCGCAGGCCGGTCTCGGGATCCGGGGCGGCGCGGAACACGGCCGCGACCTGCGCCTCGCGCTCCTCTGCGGTGAGGGGGCGGCGGAACGCCCCCGCGAGGAACCGCGCGGCAAACGCCTCGATCCGGCCGGCCCGCCCCGCGTCGCCCGCCCGCGTGCCATCCAAGCGGTCCACCCGGCGCCCGACGTGCGCGGCCACCTCGAACGCGGCGCGCGTCGTCGCCTCGTCCCATGCGGCGGAAACGGATAGGCCGCGCTCGTAGCCGTGGCTGCCGTCGTCGGGCGGGAAGCGCGTCGCCACCACCAGGGTGGGTCGCGCGGGGGCCGGCGAGAGGAGGCGCGCGGGGACGGGGCGTTCCGTGCCGTGCGGCGGTTTCCAGCGGAGGGCGATCGCCGGCGGGGGCGCCCCGGGCTTCTCCGGCAGCGCCCAGTAGTCGATGGCGATGGGGTACCGCCGGCCGGCGAGCAGGCGCACCGTCACCCGGTGGTCCGGACGCGTCGGATTGGACACGTTCACGTCGAGGCTGGCGTCGGCGGGCACGCCCGGCTCGGCGTTGATCCAGAAGCGGACGGTGTTGGGCGTCCGTACCGTGAACTCGTGGTCGCCAGTCTCCTCGGCCAGGAGGGAGCCGCGCCACTGCACCGAGAACTCGGCGGCGCCCGCGCGCGCGAGGGCCGGCGAACCCGGGTTGAACTCGAAATCGACACCCGGATCGACCCCGCGGTGCGCGGCCTTGGCCGCGTCGAACCGTCCGCGCTGCGCGGAGCCGAAGTAGACGGCGGCCAGCCCCCCGGCGGCCGGCGCGGACGCTTCCGGCGGGGCGGCCGGGGGCGCCAACCCGGCCAGCAGGTCGGCGACCGAGATCGCGTACTGCGTGTTGGTGAGGTGCTGGAGTTCCCGCCGCGGGGGATTGAGCCGGGCCTGGGCCGCGGGGGAGTAGAAGGCGTCGAAGATGTAGGCCGAGACCGCCTGCGCCTCGGCGGGGGAGAGCGTCTCCGGCGCGTCGTCGGGCATATTGAGCGCGGTGTAGCGCGTGAGGCGGGCAAGGGACCAGTCCCCGGTGAGCGGCGAGCCGTACTTGCCCTCGACGCCCTCGCCCTTCGCGCCGTGGCAGTCCGCGCACTTCGCCCGGTAGAGGGCGGCACCCGCGTCGGCGGCGAGCGCGGCCGCGGGATCGCGCTGGCAACCCGCGGACCAAAGCGCGGCCCCGAGGAGGAGGCTCAGCGCCGGCAGGAGCCGCGGGGGGGTCGGGGCCATTCCTGATCGACACCGCCGGCCCCCGGGTCCGTCAAGGCCGCTTTGGCGGAGCACGCTCATGCCTAGGGCTGGCCGGGAGGGGCGCGGGAAAATCCTCTCGACAGCTCGGGCCGCCGGGCCGGAGGGTCGTGGAACCCCTGCCTCCGTCCTCCCCGCCCACGCTCCGGACGGGCTGGCAACCTCTGCTTCCCCCACCCCGCGATGCCCTCCCTCCGCCGCCACCTGTTCCCCGCGCTCTTCGCCGTGCTCACCCTCGCCGCCACGCCGGTCCCGGCCGCGGAGATCGAGGCCGTCATCGTCGGCCAAGTCAGTAACCGCGCCACCGGGGCGAACCTCCAAGGCGCCCTGGTCGCGGTGGAGGGCTCCGCCCGCTCCGCGCTTGCCGACGCTGAAGGCGTGTACCGGCTGCGCCTCCCGCCCGGCGCCCACACGGTCACGGTCACCTACGCCGGCCTCGACGCGGAACGCTTCACACTCACGGCCGCCCCCGGTGCGACGGTGCGGCGGGACGTCGCGCTCACCACGGCGATCTACCAGCTCGACGCCTTCGTCGTGGCCACCGAGCGCGAGGGCAACGCCCTCGCCCACACCCAGCAGCGCCACGCCGCGAACGTGAAGCACGTCGTCTCCTCCGACGCCTTCGGCGCGCTCTCCGGCAACCCCGCGGAGCTCCTCGAGCGCCTCACCGGCGTGGTGGTCGACCGCGTCGGCGGCGACGCCCGCTTCATCAGCATCCGCGGCATTGCCGGTTCCCTCAACTCCGTGCAGATCGACGGCAACCGCCGCGCCACCGCGGAGAGCCGCGGCCTCCAGTTCGAGAGCATCGGCTCGGACCACATCGAGTCGATGGAACTGGTGAAGGCGCCGACCCCGGATATGGACGCGGACGCGATCGGGGGCACGGTGAACCTCCGTTCGCGCAGCGCGTTCGACGTGAACGGCCGGCGCTTCACCTATTCGCTCGGCGGCCTGATCGGCGCCCGGCGTTACCGCGCGCCCCTCCCGGCGGGCACGCTGCACTTCTCGGACGTGTTCGACGCGCCGGGCGGACGCCGGAACCTCGGGGTCTCGTTCAGCGCGAACTTCCGCCAGCATCTCGCCGCGATGGAGCTAACGACGATGAACTACCAGAACACGACCGCGAGCCCGGCCTACCTGTACAGCCTCGCCTACGACGGCCGCGCCAGCCTCCGCAGCCGCTGGGGCGCCGGCCTGAAGGTGGACTACAAGCTGGACGAGTCGCACGCCGTGTTCGCGAACTTCACCTACTCGCCGCACTCCGAGCGCGCGACCGTGCCCGTCACCACCGTCGCCACGGCCCAGAGCGTCGCCACCCTCAACGCGCAGGGCCAGCCGACCGGCACCGGCGCGATCCTCCCCGGCTACACCGACGACCGCACCGAGGCCCGCGCGCTCGCCGCGTCCACCGTAGGCCTCTCCACCCTGCGGCGCGTGCGCGACGTCGACGCCCACTCCGCCCAGCTGGGCGGGCGGAGCCGGGGCGACCGCTCCCTCCTCGACTACGACCTCTCGTACTCATTCTCCGACGTGAAGGACTTCCCGTGGACCGGCACCGCGACCCTCCGCAATATCGGCTGGATCCTCGACCGCGCCGCCGGCGACCGCTGGGCCCCCGCCCTCACCTACACCGCGGGCCCTGATCCCTCCAATCTTGACCTCTACACGGACAACCTCCTTACCAACACGCGGATCCCCGTCCGCAGCCGCATCCTGGGCGCGCAAGTGAATTACCGGCGCGACCTCGGGCTCGCGTTCCCCGCCCACCTGAAGGCCGGCGCGCGCGTACGGCGGGAGGACCTGCGCCGCGGGAACCTCAGCCGCCGCTGGCGCTTTGCCGGGCGCGACAACCTGCTCAACAGCGGCGACGAGAACCTCGCCCGGTTCCGCGACACCGCCCTCACCTACCGGCCGATGCACGGCCGGTATCCGGGCGGCCCATTCCCCTCGGCGGACGCGATGCGCGCCGACCTCACCGCCAACCCGTCGGCCTGGCAGGAGGACGTCGCCTTCGGGACGATGAACCCGCTGGTGGGAAACCAGCGCGCGACCGAGGACGTGCGGGCGGCTTACGCGCTCGGGCAGGCCCGGTTCCGCGGGCTGACGTTGCTTGCGGGTGTGCGGGTGGAGCAGACGCGGGTGGAGGCGGAGGGCGCGGTGAGCCAGCTCACAGCGGCGGAGCGGGCCCGCCGCGCGGCGTTCACCGGCCCCCTCACCGACGCGGAGCTCCTGCGGCGCAACCTCGCCCAGTACGGCGGCCGGCGCACGGCAGAGCGCGAATACCGCCACGTGTTCCCCGGCCTGCACCTCAAGCACGAGCCGCTCCGCGGGCTGCAACTGCGCGCCAGCGCCTCGACCAGCATCGGCCGCCCGGCTTTCGCCAGCATCATCCCCAACGATAACATCGACGACGACGCGCGCGTCCTCACCGTCAACAACACCGGCCTGCGGCCGCAGTACGCGGTGAACCTCGACGCCGGGGTGGACTATTATTTCGAGCCGGTGGGCCTCCTCTCGGCGGGCGTCTTCCGCAAGAACCTCTCCGACTTCATCTACCCGACCGCGGGGCAGGCGATCGGCCCGGGGCCGGACAACGGCTTCGACGGCAACTACGCGGGGTACGAGCTGCGCTCGCAGGCCAACGGCGGTTCGGCGCGGGTCGAGGGTTTCGAGGCCTCGTACCAACAGCAGTTCACCTTCCTGCCAGGCCCGTGGGGCGGGCTCGGTGCGTTCGCCAACTACACGCGGCTCACCACCCGCGGCGACTACGGGGTCCGCGGCGCGGTGCAGACCACGGGCACCCTGCCCGGCTTCACCCCGAGCGCGGCTAACCTCGGGCTCTCCTACATCCACGGCCGCTGGAACCTCCGCGCCGCCTACGGGATGGCCGGCGAGATCCTGATGGCATACAACGCGGCGCCCAACCTCCGCCGCTACCGCCTGGCCTCGCGCCGCGTCGAGCTGAAGCTCAACTTCCGTCTCAACCGCTCGTACGACCTCTATCTCGACGCGTACAATTTGACCAACGACCAGCAGCGGGAGGTCTGGGGCGTGCACGGCCGGCCCCGGACCATCCTCGACCGCAACGATCCGCAGTTCCACTTCGGCCTGAACGGCCGCCTCTGACCGCCGCCCCGATGCGCCCCTGCCCGACCGTCCGCCGCTGGCTCGTTCCCACGCTGCTGCTCGCCGCCACGTTCCCGCCCGGACCCGCGCGGGCGGCCGACGCCGGCGGGCGACCCGCCCATCCCGCGTTCCCGCCCGCGCCCGAATTCGGCGGCGAGGGGCGGTGGACCACCGTGCCCGCCTTTCCCAACGTCACCTTCCGCAATCCCGTGGTGCTCGAACCCGAGCCCGGCACCGAGCGTCTCTTCATCGGCGAGCTCGAGGGTCTCGTCGTCGCGGTTTCGGACCGCGACCGGCTTTCCCCGGAGCGGACCGTCGTGCTCGACCTGACCGGGCAGACCCAGGGCGGTTTCGACAGCGGGCTGCTCGGCCTCGCCTTCCACCCGGAGTACGGGCGCGCCGGCTCCCCCAACCGGGACTACGTCTACATCTTCTACTCCTGGACCGACCGTCCGGTGCGCGTGGGCCGGCCCGAGCCGACCACCCTGACCTGGACCCGCGTCTCGCGCTTCACGATGGACCGCGCCCGCGGCGTCCTGCGCCCCGAGTCGGAACAGGTGCTGATCCACCAGCGGAAGCGGATGATCTTCCACGTGGGCGGCGGGATGTTCTTCCACCCGCGCGACGGCTTCCTCTATGTCGCGATGGGCGACGAGGGCGCCCAACAGGACGGTTACCGCAACTCGCAGCGGATCGACCTGAACCTGTTCTCGGGAGTGCTGCGGATCGACGTGGACCAGCGGGGCGGCACGGTCAGCCACCCCATCCGCCGCCAGCCGCAAGACGGCGCGACCGCGCACTATCACATCCCGAGCGACAACCCCTTCGTGGGGACGCCCGGCGCGCTGGAGGAGTTCTACGCGATCGGCCTGCGCAGCCCGCACCGGATGACCCACGATCCGGTCGACGACTTGGCGTGGATCGGCGAGATCGGCCAAGCGCGCCGCGAGGAGATCGAGGTCCTGCGGATCGGCCACGCCCCGCAGAATTTTCAGTGGGCCGTGCACGAGGGCGGCCAGCCTGGCTACCGGCCCGCGCCCGAGCGCCCGCTCGGCCGCTGGACCGGGCCGGTCTGGGAATACGGCCGCGAGCATGGCCGCTCCGTCATCGGAGGTTACGTCTACCGCGGCCGCCGGCACCCGTCGCTCGCCGGGAAGTACGTCTGCGCCGACTTCGCCAACGGGCGCATCTGGGCCCTCTCCTACGCCGTCGAGCCGGAGCGGGTCGCCGTCACCGGCGTCGAGCTGCTCGCGACCGGCCCGGGCTTCCGCAACTACCACGGCGGCGTCGGCGGCATCACCTCCTTCGGCCGCGACCACGCGGGGGAGCTGCTCATCCTCCGCCACGGCCTCCGCACGCGGATCGAGCAGCTCGCCGAGCGGGCCCCGTCGCCCCGCAACGTGCCCGCGGCGCTTTCCGCCACGGGACTGTTTGCCGACCTCGCCACTCTCGAGCCCGCGCCTGGGTTCGTGCCCTACGAGGTCATCGCGCCGCAGTGGCTCAACGGCGCGCGCGCCCGCCGCTGGATCGCCCTGCCGGAAGGCAGCCGAATCAACTTCCACCCGGACGCCGACTGGCGCTTCCCCGTGGGCACGGTGCTGGTGCAGCAGGTCGACTGGGTGAAGGACGCCCGCCGGCCCACGGAGACGACCCGGCTGGAGACACGCGTGCTCGTCGCCCAGGCGGACGGCGCCTTTTACGGGCTCAACTACCGGTGGAACGCGGCCGGGCGCGACGCGATGCTGGTGGAGAACGACGACGAGCGCTCCACGCTCGATCGACTCGACGAGCAGGGCGCCCGGACGCGCGTACTCTGGGCGCATTCCGGCTCCGAGAGCTGCAGCCAGTGCCATTCACAGGGTGCCGGGTACGTGCTCGGGCTGAAGACCCGCCAGCTCAACCGCGACGTCACCGGCCCCGACGGCGCGCCGCGCAACCAGCTCGAGGAGTGGTCCCGCCGAGGGATGTTCGACTCGACCCCCGGGCCGGAACCCGCGCGCAACCTGCGGCGCCACGCCGCGCTCGACGCACCGGCCGCCGGGGCCGAGGCGAAGGTCCGCTCCTACCTCGACGCCAATTGCGCGCACTGCCACAATTCCGCGCCGATCCCGGCCGCCTGGCGGGGCAACTCTAACCTGCCGCTCGCGGACCAACTCCTCGTCTTCGGCCCGCTCGTCGGACCGGATGCGGGCGGACACCGGCACGTCGTGGCGCCGCGCGACCCGGATGGTTCCGACCTGTTCCACCGCTTGAGCGGAAATGTCATCGGGCAACGGATGCCGCCGTTGGAGTCGGACTCGGTGGACAAACCCTTCGTGGCGCTACTGCGGGAGTGGATCGACGCACTGCCGCGGCCGGAGACGAACCCGCCCGCGGCGCTCGCGGCGGAGCTGGAGTCCGACGGGCGGCTGCTCGTGCGCTTCGACGAGGCGGTGTGCGCGGGGGACGGCGCGGGCGGGGCGGAACGCACGGCGGCTTACCAGCTAGGCGGCGGCGGCACGGTGCTCGCGGCGTCCTTGGCGGCCGATCGCCGGACCGTGACGCTGCGGACGTCACCCTTGGGCGGGGGCCCCCTGCCGGTGCTGCGGATCGAGGGGGTGGCGGACCGCGCGGACATCCCGAACCTGTCGCGGGCGCAGGAACTGCCGGTCACCCGCGCCCCCGTGCGCCTGAGCGCCGCGCCCTGAGCCAAAAGCTGAGCGGGGCGGCTCAACGGTCCTGCGTAAATCCCCGCTCACCGCGACCTTTGTCCTCGCGGGCTTGCCGGGCGGGGCGCGGGCGCGATCCTTCGGGAATGCGCGCCGCCCCCTCCCCTGCCCGGTTCCGTACCCTCCTCATCGCCCTCGCCGCCACCGGCGCCGCCCGCGCGGCGGAACCCGCCGCTCCCACGGACCTGCCCGGACCGGTCGCTGCGATCATCGCGTCCTTGGGCCCGACCGCGCAGGCCGCGATCTGGTTCGGCCCGCCGGACGGCCCCCCGGAGGTGGCGTGGCACGCCCGCCGCCCGATGCCGGCAGCCAGCGCGATCAAGGTGGCCCACCTAATCGAGGTCTGCGCCGCCCGGGCCAGGGCCCTCCCGGGCACGACCGCGACGACCTCGGCATTGGAGGAACCCCTGCCCGGGGCCACCGCCACCCTCGACGACCCCAGCCATCCGGCGGTCGCGCATTTTACCCCGAACCAGCGCGCGACCGCGCGGCACCTCCTCGGGGACCGCACCACCTTGGGGGTCTGCGAAGCGATGATCCACGGCCGAGACGTCGATAACGCGACCTATAACTTGGCGGCCAATCTGGTGACGGCGCACCTCGGTGGTCCGGCCGAGCTGACCCGGCGCTTGCACGCGCGCGACCCGCGCTTCGCGGGCGTGCAGGTCCGTCGCTATATGCTCGCGGACCGCCGGACGCACGGAGACAACGAGGTCACTGCCGAGGCACTCGCGGCTCTGCTCGACGCGTTGGCCCTCGGACGCGTACCCGGCCTCGACGCGGCCACGGTCGCGGCCTGCCGGCGCGTCCTCGCCGACGGACAGGACGCCGCCGGGCGGGCGGTATTCCGCAAAGACGGCGCGCTCGACAGCGCCCCCGCGACCCGCACCCGGGCGGGATGGCGCGAAGGCGCGGAAGGGGCGCGGGTCTTCGTGATCCTGCTTTCGGACACCGGGGCCGGCGCCGCCACGGGGAAGCGGCTCGAGGAGGCGGTCCGCTGGATCGAGTCGCTGCTGTTCACGCCGCCGTAAGCCGGTGGGGCGCAGGCCGGGTCCTCAAAAAACGTCTACCACCGCAACGCGAGCCACGTTCGTCCAGATGCCGATTAGCTGGCACCGGATGGCGCCCGGCGGGATGCCGGTCAGGCGCGCCACAGCGTCGCGGTAAGCGGTCATCTGAGCCAGGTACTTATCGCGGAGCTCGGCGTCCGTCGCCCCCCGGGTCGTCTTGTAATCGAGGATCAGCGCGCCCTTCCCGGGCGCGATGCAGACCCGGTCAAAGACCGCGGGCACGATCTCGGTCTGCCCGTCCGGCAACGTCTGGTGGATCGCCGCCTTGCGCTCGACCCACAGCAGCTTGCCCTCGAGCTCACCGACCAGCACGCGGCGGACCTCCGGATCCCGCAGGCAGGCCTGGATGCGATCGATCGCCTGCGCGTGGACCTCCTCCTGACCGAGAGGCGCGGCGAGGCCATCGAGCTCGCGCCGGAAGGCATCCGCGTCCCGCCCCAGCCGCGCGAACAAGGCGTGGAGGTACGTGCCGAACGCCTTGCCGCGCAACCCGGAGGTCTGCGGTGCCCAAGGGGCATCGCCGGCGGGCGCGTGCGCGGACGGCTGCCGGCGGCGGGGGCGCACCGCCGCCGCGAAATTATCCCAGCCTGACGCCACCAGATCCGTCGCCTCCTCCGCAGCCGACAGCAACCCGTGCTTGGCCGCAAAGGCCTTGGCCCAGCTCAGATCGTCGGGTGCAGAGCCATCCGTCCACGCCACCTCCGCAGCGGGATCGTCGGGCGGCAGCGGCGTTGGGTTACGCCAGCCACGCGTGGTCCGTTTCAAACTCGACTCCACGAAGCAGGCGAAGTCGTGGCGGCCCGCGTTGGCATCGCTCTCAAAGTGCGTCTCCGCTCCCTCCGTCAGCTTCTTCTCGGAGAGCCTATCGGTGATCAACACGAGTCGAACCTTGGCCCGCGTCATGCCGACATAGAGCCGGCAGAGGCTGCCATAAGCCGACTCCGCGCGCAGGGCATCGATCGCGTCCCGCAGGACCGGAACGTGCTCCGCGAATGCCCGATTCATCCCGGCCAGAATCCACGCCGGCCGGAACAGGCTCTCATCGTAGATGCTACCCGTGACGGAGCCGTCCCGCTTCTCCATCATCGCTGGCGTCAGGTACAGCAGCCCACCCCGCAAGTCCGCCATCCGGTGCTGCCCATCGTTCAGGCACGGCAGGTACACCATCCCATACTCCAACCCCTTCGCTCGGTGGATGGTGATGACTTGGACGGCATTGGCCATTGCCTGATCGCGCAAGTGCATGCCTTCGGCGAAAGCGATGAAGTCCGTCAAGTCCCGCCGCCCCGTCGTGTCATAGTCCGCCGCCACGGCGCGGAACTGCCGCAACCGCTTTTGCACGAACTCATTGGTCGAGTCCTGCGCGAGCGAGCCCACCAGCCAGTCCGCCACCGCCTCCGCCCCCCGCGCCGCAAAAAGGGCCGCGATCCGCCGGGTAACCTTAGTCCAGTCCGGTTGGCCGGCCTCATCCGCCACCAGGCGACGCGCGGTCGGGGACATCCAGGCAAGGCCGCTCGCGAGGGAATTTTCCGGGTGCGCGGTCACCTCGATCAACGCGAACAAGCCCGCCGTGACCGGGTTGTCCCGCACCACCGCCACCGACGCCTCGTCCGTGGCCTCCACGCCGCATAGCCGGAGGGTCTCGGCGATTCTCCGTGCCTGATCGTTGCTGGACACTAGGACCGCGCACGTGACCCCAGGGCGCAAGCCACGCGGCATTCCGGGACGGGCCTCGGCCAGCACGCCGCTGCGCTCCAAATCGCCCGCGATCCAACGCGCGTGGCGTTCCGGCATCCCCATTCCGGCCTCCCCTGGGTCGCCTCCGTTGCCCTCCTCGCCGTCACCCGCGGAAGGTTTCCTCAACCGCACCCACTCCGCGCGGCCCAGCGGGGGCGCCTCCGGATGCGCTCGCTGCTCCTTAAAGGCCAGATCCCAGTCGCTCGCCGCCAAAGGGGAAAAGAAGCGACCCAGCTCTCGGCCCCGAAGGTTCTCCAGCAACGCGTTGACCATCGTCAGCACTGGGGGCGAGCAGCGCCGCGTCTCGTTCATCTCCGCGCTGAAGCCGTTCGCCCGGATCATCGCCTCCACGCGGTGAAGGAGCTCGCGGTTCCCCTGACGCCACTCATACAGCGACTGTTTGGTGTCGCCGACCACGAACACGCTCCGATCCTCCCCCGCCGTCCCCACGATCTCATCGAGGTTCCGCCGCAGCACATCGTACTGCCGTGTGCTCGTGTCCTGAAATTCGTCTAGCAGCCAGTGCTTCACCTTCGCATCGAGGCGGAAATGGATGTCCTCCAACGCCGCCGCCAAGTCCTCCCGCTGCTCCAGCGGGCTCAACCACTCGTTCAGCAGGACCGCATAATCCGCAAAACTCAGCCGCCCCTTGCGGCGGACCTCGGCGTCGTACGCCCGCTCAAAGCCCGTCAGGCAGGCGTGCAAGGCCTTCGTCCGCCGCACCGCCGTGCGCACCGCCAAACTAATCAGCGCCTGCACCACCCGCCGTGCCGCCGCCACCTCGGCCGCATCCAGCCGCACCTCCTGCTTGTGGTAACTGATCCCCCACTCCGTCCGCGTCTCCTCCAGCACCGGCGCGTACCGCTCGAGAAAGGCCGCCAGCTTGCCCGCATGCAACTCCGCGATCCGGCCAACCCGGGCCAAGTCCTCGAATTGCGCTACCAACTGATCCCGTCTGGTAGTTTCGCCGCTCTTGCTGGGCGGATAGGTACTTAATCGCGCGACCACGCAGGCCACGTCGGCGGGATCGGGTGCTCCCTTCTCATCTAGATCCAGCCAAGCAGGGCGGCTGGCGCCCGGCCAGATGGATTCCGGATCGCCCCAAGTGGCCTCGTCCCGGGCCAGCGTCAGTAATTCGTGGTACGACCGCACCATTTCCAGCAGGGTCTCCGTGGGGTTGCCCGCCGCCTCGCCGTCCACGTAGTCGTTGAGCTGCCCGCCGAGCTCGTCCAACTGGCCCTCTGCCTCGAGCTCCGAGAGCATCGTCCGCATCGCACCCTCCGCCAGCGCAGGCGCCTCCTGCTCCGGCACGGTCACCGGTCGACTCGTCTCCAAGCCCAGTTCCAGCGCAAACGGGTTGACCAGCCGCGCGAAGAAGCTGTCCAGCGTGCTGAGCAGGAGCCGGTCCGAAGCCTGCACGAGCTCCCGCAGCTTCGCCGCAAAGGCGCCGGGCGGATAGTCCTCCAGCTTGAGCACGAGGGGGTTGTTCTGATCCACCGGGCTGGGCTCGCCCGCCGGATGCACCCCGCAGATGGCCCGCCGCTTGGTCTCGTTGGTCGCCGCCTCCTGCAGGCGTTGCAGCACGCGCAGGTAAAACTCCCCCGCCGCCGCCCGGGTGAAGGTGAGCGCGATGATCTCCTCCGGCCGGCTTCCCTTCATCAGCAACCGGGCCAGGCGCACGGACAGCTGGTAGGTCTTGCCGGTGCCGGCGGACGCCAGAATCGCGAAATTCGGCCTCTTGGTTCCGGAGTCAGTGCTCATCCGCGGGCGGGCTCGGTCGCTCCGAGCGTGGCAAGGTTCAGTACCGCCTCGGGCCGGCGCCCGGCCAAGTGGGCCAACACAGGGTACTGGGACGGCTGCGGCGACGGCTGGAAGACCTCTGGTCCACCGCGCGCCAACAACCCGGCGATCTCCGCCATACAGGCCCGGGCAGCGTTCCGATACGGGCCGGCAAAGTCGGTCCAGACCCGAACCACCTCAGGGTTCGCCTCCCCCGACAAGCACAGGTAGCCAACCTCCAAGCTTCCCTGGCCCACCTCCGGGCGACCAACCGTCAGCGCCCAGTCGTAAGCCGGTAACTGCAGGTCCTTCCAACGCCACCCCTGCGGCGCCCCCTTGCCGGACTTCGCGGTGCTCGGAAGCTCAAAGAAGGCTACCTCCCCGCTCGCCTTCGACTTCGCGAGATGCGTCCGCTCCGGGGTCTTCGCCTTCGCATAGGATTTGTAGTCGTAAACGCGAAACCTCCGCCCATCGCGGTGCACGTCCAGCCGGTCGAACCTGCCCCGCAAGGTGAACCCCTCCGCAATGGGAATCTCAGGCAGGGATCCCTCGACCTCCAGCATCGACCAGCCGTCGGCGCGCAATCGGGCCTGCACGGGGGCGAAGGCCCGCAGCCGCGCCCGCGCGGTCTCTCGCTGCAGCCGCAGCGATGCCGCCGGCGTGCGGCCAAAACGCTCCCGGAAATGCCCCTCCAGTTTCGCCTCGAGCGCCCGGAAGATTTTTTCCCGGTCCGTCAGGTCCCGCGTCTCCGCATCCCGGCCAAACGCCTCCACCGCCGCGTGCATCAGCGTGCCAAACCCCGCCGCATCCAGTTCAATCGCATCGTGGGACGTCTCGGACATCCCCAGCGCGTGCTTCAGCCAGAAGTCGGCCGGATTCTCCAAGTAAGCTTTGAACGCGGTCGCGCTGATACTGCCCCGCAGCCGCTGCAATTTTACGTCTGCCTTCGCGGGATCAGCCGGCAACCGCAGCGTTGCATCCAACCGATGCTCCGGTGGGATGTCCCAGATGGGCTCCGCCCGCGCGGCCCGCACCTCTTGCAAGAGGTGATCAAGGCGGCCGGGGCAACCGGCCGCGCCCAGCAGCGCGTCCCCGTCCCGTTCCGGGCTCAACATCAGGAGCCGGGAGGGCCGCAGCCCGTCGCCCTGCGCGTTGTGGCGGGGCACGATCACATCCACCCGCCCGCGCCCGGCGCGCTGGCGCCGCACCAGTTCCAGCGTGCAGGCCGCCTGGGCGAACTGCTGCGCCGGTACAGCCAGCCCCAGCGCCGCCCGCAACGTTGCCGGAAGGAACGGATGCGCGTGCCGCACGCCCGGCACCAGGTCGTCCGTCAACCCGAAGAGGATCAGATGCGGGACCGGCTCCCAGGGAAGCTCGACCCAGCCCGGGAGGTTGATCGCCTCGCGGTCGATATCCCCGCGGAACGAGCGCGCGCCCGCCGCCCGCAAGGCCAAGCGCACCACATCCCTCGCGCCCAGAGCGGTCTCGTCTGGCCGCGCCGGCTGCAGGCCGTCCAGCGCCGCCTCGATGGCCTCCGAAACATCGGCCGCGAAACGCCATTCGTCGTCGCTCAGTTCCGCGCCGCGGGACGGCTGCGCCAGCTCGAGAACGCGCGCGCCGAGTTGCCGCCAGCCCAACGCCCGCATTTCCAACGCGGCCTGTAAACCCGCTTCCAGGGCGGACGCGGCCGCGCGAATCCGCTGGTTCTGCACCCGCTGCCGCAGCTCCATGTTCGCGTCCATCGGGACGCGGCGGGCGAACGCCAGGGTTTCGTCCAAGGGCTGCGGGGCATGCACCGCGCTCACCGCATCCAGCAGTGCCTGCTGCCGATGCCAGCCGATCTTCCGGCGACCACCGCCCTCCTCATTCTCCTCGCTCTCGGTCAGCAGGAGCCGGCCCGCGACCACCGGATGATTCACGCACCGCCGCAGGTTCGCGAAGGTCGGCTCGTCCGCGAGGTCCAGCAAGGCGGCGATCGCGTGGTGGATGCCGTGATCCTGATGGCGGCGCCCGAGGGGGTTGGCCGTGTTGATCAGGGGCTCACCACCGGGTCCGCGCGCCAGCGCGTGCAGCTCCCGCGTGATCAGGGCCGGGTACGCCTCGCGGTCACACGGCACCACCGCGAGGCGGCCCACCGGCGCCAAAGCCGACGGGCCCTCACCCGGCGGCCGGGTGTGGTGTTCCCGCACTAGCCGGCTCAGACGTTCGAGGCCATCCTCTGGCTGCTGCACGACGTGCACCGTCCGTGCGAAATCCGGCCACGGCGACCCGCGCGGCTTCGCCCACGCCGCCGCCTCCGGCCGCCCCCACGCGTCGAAAGCCCCGGCATCCTCCGGGTCGGCGGCGATCAGAACGCGCACCGGGACCCGCGCGCCGCGGACCCGCAAGGCCGTCTCCAGCAGGGGCGGGGCATCCAGCACCGCGGCGACCCAGATGGCCTCGATGCCCACCGGCAGGTCCTCGGATAACGCCACCTGGCGGCGGTGCCGGTTATGGTCGACCAAGCCGAGATTCCCGAGTTGCCGTCGGTAGCGTTCCTCCAGCTGGGCCAATTGCTCCCAGCGCTCGACCTGACCGGCCGCCGCCTGCCATTCGGGGCGACCCCAGGCCTCGTGCTGGGCAGTCTCCGCAAACCCAAGCCCGTCCGCCGCCACCCCCAGTTCATCCTGCAACTGCAGCAGATCCTGCGCGAAAGCCAGGGCGCCCGCGGGCGTCATCGGCCCGCGTAGGTCCCGCTGGAACAGGGCCGGATAGTCCGCGCGGTTGATACCGGCGTCGGTCAACACCGCCACCCAGGCGAGCGCCATCCCCTCGCGGCCGGCCAGCTCGTCCGGTTCCGCGAGCTCGGAATCCGCACTCTGGAAACCCGCGCCGGACAGGAAATGGCTCGGGGTGGTGATCTGCGGCAGGAGCAGGGCCCCCGCCTGCCGGGCCAGGGCCTCCTGCAACATCCGGCTGGCGAACGCCGACGGCACCAGCACCAACTGCGCGCCAAGGTCCCAAATGCCGTCACGCCGCGGCACGGCGGCGAGAAGCCGGTCCGCGACCGCCTCGGCCAGCGGCCGCTCCCAACCCAGATAGATGCGCTCCGGCGTACTCATCGGGTAGCCTCCACCAGCGACGCCCCCACCCGGTCAGGGACCACAAACTCGGGGTTGGGCGCGGGCGCAGGCATCAGGGAAGGTTAGGGAATGGACGAGAAGCTTACCACGGGGTGTCGGACATCCGCGGGCCGAGACGAGAAAATTCCCCGACAAGCTCGCAGCCTGAAGCCCCCGCTCACGGGGCGAGCGTCAGGCCCACGCCCGGGCCGATCGGCCAGCCCGCCCAAAGGAACCCCAGCAGCAACAGCGTCCACAACGGCAGGAAAGTCAGGGTGTAGGGCGCCATCAGCGACACCACCGAGCCCAATCCCATCCGCGGATCGTGGCGTTGCATGCAAGCCTGTACGAACGGCAGGTACACAAACACCGGCGTGATGATGTTGGTACACGAATCCCCCACGCGGAACACCGCCTGCGTCCCCTCCGGGGAATAGCCCAGCAGGACAAACATCGGCACGAAGATCGGGGCCATAATGGCCCACTTGGCCGAGGCCGAGCTGATAAACAAGTTCACGAACGCCGACAGGACCACGAAGCCCGTCAACAACGGCGCCCCCTCCAAGCCGATGCCGCGCAGGAACCCCGCCCCCGAGATCGCCAGCAACGCCCCGAGGTTGGACCAAGCGAAGTAGCTCAGGAACTGCGCCGCCACGAACGCCAAAACAATGTACGAACCCATCGTCGCCAGAGTGTCCCCGGTGAGCTTGGCGACATCGTGGTCGTTGCGGACGCACCCCGTCGCCACGCCGTAGGCCAGCCCCGGCACGAGGAACGCCAGCAGCACCCAGAGCACCATCGAGTCCAGGAAGGGCCGCAGGCGCTCGACCGCCGTGGCCGCCGTGGGGTCCCGCAGCGGCGCCCCCGGGAGCAGAATCAGCGCCAGGGCAAGCGCCGCCGTGGCCACAAACGCGACCGCCGCCCAGACCAGGCCCCGGCGCTCGGCCGCCGTGAGCGGCCCCGGCACCGCCGCCGCCTCGCCCCGCCACGGCCCCAGCCGCGGCTCGACGATCCGCTCGGTGACCCACGTCGCGGCGAAGGTCAGGAGCGGCGTCGACACGGCCAGAAAGTACCAGTTGCCCAGAAGCTGCACCCGGTAGCCCGGCAGCAGGCGCGAGGCGTCGAGCGCCTCCTGGGTGAACCCCGCCAGCAGGACGTCGATCGTGGAGGGCAGGAAGTTCGCGCTGTAGCCCCCGCTCACCCCCGCGAACGCGCCCGTAATGCCCGCGATCGGGTGCCGGCCGGCAGCCGCGAACAGCAGCCCCGCCAGCGGCGGCAACAGAATGATGCCCGCATCGGCCGCCAGATTCGCGTTGATCGCCGCAAACACCACCGCCGCCGTCAGCCAGCGCCGCGGCAGGCTGGTCACAAAGGCGCGCAGCAGCACGCCCACGAGTCCCGTGGCCTCCGCCACGCCGATGCCGATCATCGAGACCAGCACCAGCCCCAGCGGGGCGAACCCGGTGAAGTTGCGCAGCGCCTCGGTGAACATCCGGCGGATGCCCGCCCCATTCAGCAGGCTCACCGCGGACAAGGTCGATCCGTCCTTCGGGTGCGTGACCGTCCAGCCGAGGCCGGCCGCCAGCGCGCTGGCGAGCACGGTGGCCACCGCCAGCAGGACGAACAGCGTCAAAGGGTTCGGCAGCCGGTTGCCGGCCCGCTCGATCCAATCGAGCAGAAACGCGGACCGGCGCGGCGAGACGGGGGTGGCATCCATCGGGGCGCCGCGACCCAAGCGGCCCGGCGGTCCGGGGTCAACCGGGGGCCGTCCGCGGAGCCATTCCCCCATCGATCATCGCTCCGCCGAACGCCCCCCTCGTCGCGCCTGACCGGGGCGGCGCGCCCCGGAGAAAACGAGCCGCTGCGCGGCCGATATTCCCACGCCGGCGTGCCCTCAACGCTCCGCCGCCCACAGGCGCTCGAGCGCGGGGCGGATCACCCGCGCAAACTCGACGTACGCCGGCGGATGGAAGTGCAGCTTGTCCTTCTGGTAAAGCTCCAGCCGCGGATGGCCCTGCGCGTCCACCAGCACCGGGTTCAGATCGATGAAGTGCCGGCGCGGGGTCGCGGCACAGTAGGCCCGCGCCAGGGCATTGTAATGGTCCACCTGTTCCCAGAGCGGAACCCGGTCCGGGCTCCGGGTCGCGGTCACGTACACGAGATGTGTCTCCGGAAAACGCGCGCGCACCCGCTCCGAGAACTCGCGGAAGCGGTTGAAAATCATGTCCGGGGCATCCGCGTCCTTCGCCTTCAGGTCGTTGCTGCCGCAATAGTACACCACGATGCGGGGCGCGTAGCGCGGCACGAGCTGTTCGAAGCGCGCCAGCTGGTCCCCGGTGCGCGAGCCCCCGAAGGCCCGGTTGCGCACCGGCAGCGGCGCCAATTGCTCCTCCGCCGTGGTCCATTGGCGGAAGATGCTGCTGCCCACAAGGAGGATGCCCCCGGGCGCGAACGGACGCGCGGCATCCTGTTCCGCGAAGGTCCGGAATGAAGGTTCATACTGCTCCCAGCGCCTGGCGGCTTCGTCGGGGGCAGCGGCGCCCAGCGGGAGCGCCAGCAGGGCGAGGAGGAGGCGGAGGGACGGTGGCATCAGGAAAACCAACGGGCGCCGAGCTGGCACAGCAGGGCGCTGACCGGAACCATCGCAAAGCCCCAGAGCAGCATCTGGCGGAACAGGCGCCGGCCATCGCCGCCAGGCGGCAGGCCCGCGACGCACAGGGCCCCGATCGTCGAAAGCGGGGAAACATCCACCAGCGCCGCCCCCACGTTGATGCTCAACGCGATCTGGAGCGGATCCCCGCCGCCCAGTTGCGCCACCAGACCCGGCACCATCGGGAGGAACGCCGGATAGACCACCCCGGAGGTCGAGCTGTAGGTCGAGATCAGCCCGGTCACGAACGCCATCGCCCCGTTCACCGTCCCTGGCGTCGCGAGCCGCGCGAGCAGGCCCGACACCAGGTCGAGGCCGCCCGTCTTCTCCAGCAAGCCCACCAGCACGCTCACGCCCGAGACCATCAGCAGGACGCCCCACGGCACCGAGGCAACCGCCGGCCCGTCCTCCCCGCAACGCGCCAGGATCAGCACCGCCGCCGCGGCGAAGGCCGAGAGGCCGGGATTGAAGCCCAACCCCACCACGCCCCCCACCCACAGCGCCAACACCAGCAGCGTGAACCCCTGGCGCCCGGTCAGGGCGACGGGCGCCACCACCGCCTCGGCCAACCGCGGCCGCCGCACCAGCGCCGGACCCCCGAAGAACAGCCAGGCGCCGGCCGTCACCAGCACGTGCGCCGCGAAATTCGCGAGGAACACCGCCCATTCGTGCCCAGGCACGCCCGCCTTGGCCATATTGGCGTGCACGATCACCCCCACCGCGCTGAACGGAGAGAGGTTCCCGGCGTTGCCCCCGTTCGCCACCATCAGGGCCATCAAAAAGGGCGGCACCCCCGCCGAGGCCCCGGCCGCGAGGGCCAGCGGGGCCACGAGGGCCGTCGCCGCCAGCGCCCCCGGGCCCAGCGAGGAGATCGCCCCCGCCAACAGGAAAAACAGCGGCGGCAGCAAGGCCGGCGTCCCCCCGCAGGCCCGCACGCCCCGCCGCGCCAGCGCCTCGAGGGTGCCGTTGGTCTGGGCCACCCCGAACAGCAGGGTCACGCCCGCGAGGGTCAGGAACAGGCCCGAGGGGAACAGCGCGAGCACCGCCTCCGGCTTCCATCCCGCCGCGCCCACACCCACGGGCAGGGCCAACGCCACCGCCAGGACGCCGATGTTGATCCGCGACGTCAGGCTGAGGACAAGCACCGCCACGAGGGCGATCAGCGAGAGCGTGGCGGGATTCATCGGCTTCAGGCCCGCCAGGGCGGCAAGAGGTGCTTCTGGACCTTGCCCAACGCCGTCCGGGGCAGCGCCGGCACCTGCACGAAGGCCCGCGGCTGCTTGAAGGAGGCCAACTGCTCCCGCAGGCGGGCGGCGACCGCCGCCTCGTCAAATTCCAAGCCCGCGACGACGTACGCCACCGGCACCTCGCCGCGCACCGGATCCGGCGTGCCCACCACCGCCGCCTCCTTCACGCCCGGCTGCTCCAGCAGGAGTTCCTCCATCTCCCGCGGATAGATGTTGAAGCCCCCCGAGATGATCAGGTCGCTGCGCCGGCCCTGCAAAGTCAGGTAGCCATCCGGCGCGAGCACCCCGATGTCCCCGGTGCGGAACCAGCCGTCGCGCCACGCCGCCGCGGTCGCCTCGGGCCGGCGCCAGTAGCCGGCGCAGACATTCGGGCCCTTCACCCAGACTTCGCCCGACGTGCCCACCGGCACCGTCACGCCCGCCTCGTCGCACACGCGCAGGGCCACGTGCGCCAAGGGCAGCCCGACCGTCCCCGGCCGGCGCTCGCCCTCGTAGGGGTTGCCCACGTTCATCAGCGTCTCGGTCATCCCGTAGCGCTCCAGGATCACGGACCCGTAAAGCTCGCGAAACCGCGCGTGGACCTCCGCCGGCAAGGGCGCCGACCCGGAGACGGCCAACCGCAGCCGCCCGCCGAAGACGCGCGCCTGGTCCGCGGGCAGTTCCAGCAGCCGGATGAACATCGCCGGCACCCCGAAGAACAGGGTCGGCCGGAACTCCTCGAACCACGCCGCCGCCCGTGCGTGCTCGAAGCGCTCCGTCAAACGCAGCACACACCCGCTCAGCAGCCAGCAATGGATGCCGTTGGCGAGGCCGTGGACGTGGAACAGCGGGAGACTGCACAGGAAACGGTCCGCCGCGCTGATGCGCCACGCGGTGACCAGCGTGAGGGCGTTGGTCGCGAAATTGCCCTGGGTCAGCACCGCCCCCTTGGCCGCGCCCGTGGTACCCGAGGTGTAAATCAGGGAGAGGGGCGTGTCCGCGTCCGCCGGCGCCGCGATCCGCGTGGCCTCCTCGCCGGCGGCGGCCGCGGCGAGGGCGGTGACATCCCAGACGGCCGTCCCGGCGGGGAGGTGGGCCGCAAGGTCGGGCGTGGTCACGACGGCCGTCGGGGCGGCATCGGTGAGGATGTGCGCCAGTTCCCGGGCCCGGTAGAGGACGTTCACCGGGATCAAGATCAGCCCGAGCTTCACCGCGGCGAGCCACAGTTCGATCACCTCGGGCCGGTTCTGCAGGAAGAAGGCCAGGCGGTCCCCGGTCGCGAGGCCCCGCGCCCGCAGCAGGCGGGCGAGGCGGTTGCTGGCGGCCTCAAGTTCCCCGAAGGTCCGGGTGGCGAGGGTGCCGTCGGGCTGGAGGAATTCCAAACCGCGCACGCCGGCGCGGCCTTGCAGGGAAAGGTCAAACAGAAGCAACAGGCTCATCCGGCAGTGGGCACAGGGGGCGGGAAGGCGCTGGCCAAGGCAATCCTGGGTTCAGCCGCCGCCGGCGGCTGGCGCCGGAAAGCACGTGCCCTCCCAGCGGGCGACCAGCGTGGGGGCGGTACAGTGGCCGACGACGTTCACGCTGGTGCGGATGGGATCGATGAAGGCGTCGATCGCCAGCAGCAGCCCTAGCCCCTCGGGGGGCAGGCCGAAGCTTTGGAAGAGGGCGGCGAGCACCACGAGGTTCGCCCGCGGGATGCCGGCCACACCCTTGCTGGTGAGCTTCAGGCTGAGCAAAATCATCAACTGCTGCGGCCACGACAACGGGATGCCGGCCGCTTGGGCGATAAAGAGGGTCGCGAGCCCGAGAAAGAGGGTGCTGCCGCACAGGTTCAGGCTGACGCTCAGCGGCGCCACGACACCGAGGATGCGCCGCGGCACGCCGAAGCGCTCCAGGTTCTCAAGCGTCTGCGGCAGGGCAGCCGCGCTGGAGGTGGTGGCGAAGGCGATCAAGAAGGGCTCCCGCACCTCCCGCAGGAAGCGCCGGAGCGGGACCCCGCCCACTATCAGGGCCATGCCAAAGCCCCCGAACAGGAACAGGAGCTCCGCACCCCAGGACACCAAAACGAACCGCGCCAGACCCATCAGGACGCCGGCCCCGCTGCCCGCGACGGTGCCCGCCAGGGCCGCGAAGACAGCTGCCGGCGCCAGGAACATCACCAGATGGGTGAAGCGGAACGCCACCGCCACCACCGCCTCCGCGAGGTCCAGCACCGGCCGCGCCTTCTCGCCCGCCGCCAGGCAGGCGAGGCCGAACAGCAGGCAGAACACCAGGATCTGCAGCACATCGCCCCGCGCCATCGCGTCGAAGATGCTGGTCGGGAACGCGTTCACGAGCAGGTCCCGCAGCGACCACGCGTTCACCGCCGGGGGCGCCGCGGTCGCGAGGGCCACGCCCCGGCCGGGTTCAAACACGAGCGCCGCCCCCCACCCGAGCAGCAGGGCCACGGTGGTGAACAGTTCGAAGAGGAGCAGCGACTTCCAGCCGAGCCGCCCCAGGTCGCCCAAGCTGCCCGCGCCACCCACGGCACGGATCAGCACCCCGACCAGCACCGGCGCGACGATGGCGCGGATCAGGCGGAGAAAGATGTCGGTCACGATCCCCAGCGAGGAGGCCAAGCCGGGGGCAAGGAGCCCGCAGGCGACGCCGCCGGCCGCCGCGAGCAGCATCCATTGGGCAAGGGAAAGGCGCGCCAGGCGCGCCCAAGGGGTCGGGGCGGCCCGAGGAGGGGTCATCGCCGCGGAGCCTTGCGCAAGCCCCCGCTCAGGACAAGCCCCGCGTGGCGCGCTTGCGGACTGGCGGCGCAGATGCTTTCCGCCCCGTGACCGCCCGCTCATGGCACGGGCACGCGGTACAAATACGCGTCGGAGGTCCGGTCGATGCCCTCGGGCGGCGAACGCTGGAACAGGCGGCTCAGGTTGATCACCAACTCGCTGGTCTCCGGTCCTCCCGCACCGCGAAATGGGACAAGGTAAGCTGCGCACTGTCTCTTAGACTCCAGGAGTTTACGGTCCGCCTAGTCTCCCGCCACAGCAGGCCCGACCACCGGTCAACCTCACCGGGGTAAAGCAGCCGGTTCCCGCCGGGATTCGCAGCGTTAGGAAGCAGATCCAATCCAGCCGGCCCGAGGAATGGGGCAACAGCTGCGAATAGGAGCCCGGGGAATAAAACTCGCCGCCGTCCGCGAGCACGATCGGAACGGAGGCGAGGTCGCCCACCATCAAGGCATTCCGGCCGAGGTGGACGCCCGGAAGCGGATGCTCCCGCGAGAAGCCATTGCTACGCTCCCCCGTGGAGACGCGAAGGCCAGCCCGGAAACCGCCCCACGGCCCCGCCCGCCAGCGGGTGGCGTCGAGGCCCCGAGAAAAGCATCGCCGCGCCGGCCCGGCCCGCCCAAGTACGGGCCGCCGATGAACGACCCGCTGCCTCCCCTCCCGGCCGCGCCCACCCCGGGCCATTACGTGCACTACAAGGGCGGCCGGTACCGCGTCGTCGGCCTCGCCCGGCACTCGGAGACCCTCGAGCCCCTCGTCGTGTACGAGGCCCTCTATGGCGCAGGCGGCCTCTGGGTCCGCCCGGCCGCGATGTTCACCGAGGAGGTGACCTTCGCGGGCGTCCGCCAACCCCGCTTCCGCCGCCTGCCGGAGGCCTGAGCGATGCGCGTCCTCCTCGCGTTCGACAAGTTCAAGGACTGCCTGACCGCCCCCGCGGCCTGCGCCCTCGCCGCGGCCGCCCTGCGCGAACGCCACCCCGCCTGGGAACTGGACGCCTGCCCCCTCGCGGACGGGGGCGAGGGCTTCGCCGACATCCTCACGCGCGCCGCTGGCGGCACCCTCCAAACGGAAACGGTGACCGGGCCCCGGGGCCAGCCGGTGACCGCGGCCTTCGGTCTGGTGCCTTGGGCCAGCATCCCGGCCGGCGCCCGCACCCTGCTGGATTTGCCCGCCGGCGCCGCGGGCCGGCCGGTCGCCGTGCTCGAAATGGCCTCCGCCTCCGGCCTGGCGCTGCTGGCGGCGGCCGCCCGGGACCCGTGGGAAACCAGCACCGCGGGCACCGGGGAACTGATCCGCGCCGCCGCCGCGGCCGGGGCGGGCGCCGTGCTGCTCGGGGTGGGCGGCAGCGCGACCCACGATCTCGGACTGGGCGCACTTACCGCTTGGGGCCTGCGGACGGTGGACGCGCAGGGCGCTCCCTTGGCGAACCCCATCCCGCGGCATTGGGCGCACGCCTCGGGCTTCGCGGGCGCCGTCGACCCTGCCCTGCCGCCGCTGCGGATCGCCTGCGACGTGACCAACCCTCTGGCAGGCCCCCACGGGGCCGCGGCGACCTACGGGCCCCAGAAGGGCTTGCGAGCGGAGGATTGGGCGCAACTGGATACGGCGAGCGTCCGGCTCGCCCGGGCCCTGTGCGTCCATTGCGGGCAACCCGAGCACCTCGCGGAGGTCCCGGGGGCGGGGGCGGCGGGGGGCATTGCCTTCGGCCTGATGGCGGCGGCCGGGGCGCGCCTCTTGCCCGGCTTCGACCTAGTCGCGGCGTGGCTCGACCTCGAGGCGCGACTGGCGGCGGCGGATCTGGTCCTTACCGGAGAGGGACGTTTCGACGCCAGTTCGCTGCAAGGGAAGGGTCCGGGCGCGGTGGCGGCGCGGGCCTTGGCTCAGGGCAAGCGGGTCGTGGTGCTGGCCGGCCAAGCCACGGTGCCGGACCCTCCCCCGGGCCTCGTGGCGCGTTCGATCTCGCCCCCGGGGCTGCCGCTGGCAGAGGCCCTGCGCGAGGCCCCGGAACGCCTGACCGCCGCGGTGCGGGAGCTGGGCTGAAGCCCGGCCCCGGCCGGGTGGTCCCTATTCCCGCCGCAGGCCGCGGCGCATCAGGGAATCCAGCGCGGCCGCAGGCGGCTTGCCCGCGAAGAGCAAGGCGCGCGTCTCCGTCAAGATGGGCGCCTCGATCCCACGTTCCCGCACCAGAGCGGCGAAGGCCTCCGTCGTCCGGTAGCCCTCGACCACCGTGCGGCGCCCCGCGAGCAGCTCGGCCACCGGCCGGCCCTCGCCGATCCGCTGCCCGAACTCCCGGTTGCGGCTCCAGCCGCCATAGCAGGTCGCCACCAGATCCCCGAAGCCGCTCAGGCCGTAAAAGGTCTCCGTCCGCGCGCCCAAGGACCCGCCCACCCGGACCATCTCCGCCAGCGCGCGCGTCAGCAAGGCGGCCTTGGTGTTGTCGCCCAAGCGCAGCCCGTCACAGCAGCCGGCCGCGATCGCATAGATGTTCTTCAGGCAACCGCCATACTCCACGCCGGGCAGGTCCTCGGACGCGTAGACGCGCAGGGCCGGGCCGCTCAGGGCCATTTGCAGGGCGGTGAGCTCCGCGTCGCAGCGCTCGGCCGCGAGCACCATCGCCGAAGGATCGGCGCGGGCGACGCCCATGGCATTGGTCGGGCCGCTCAGGGCCGCAACCCGGGCGCCCGGGCGGGCGGCGGCGATGACCTCCGACGGCCGAGCGTGGGTGCCGGCCTCGAGGCCCTTGGCTAGGCTGATAAGCCAAGGAGCGGACCCGGCCAGCGCGGCGGTTTCTCGCAGTGACTGCGCCGGGCAGGCCAGCAGCACGGCCGCGGCGCCGGCGGCGGCCGCGGTGAGATCCCCGGCCAGTTCAACGCCGGCGGGCAGGGCCACGCCCGGAAGGTACTCGTCATTCTCCCGCGCCGCGGCCAGCGCCCGGGCCTGCTCCGGCCGGCGCGGCACAAGCACCACCGCGTGGCCGAGGCGCACCAGATGGACCGCGAAGGCGGTTCCCCAGGCACCGGCGCCGGCCACGACGAAGCGCATCGCGGAACTACTCCAGGAAGGCGGGCACCTTCTCCCCAGCGATGATCTGCTCGAAGGTCTCGCGGGCGTTCACCAGTTCGAAGGCGCTGCCCCGGACCATCACCTCGGCGGCCATCCCGCGGGTGTTGTAGCGGCTCGCCATCGTGTAGCCGTAGGCGCCGGCACTGAGGAAGGCCAGCAACTCCCCCTCACCCAACTCCTGCAGCTGCCGCTCCTTGGCGAAACAGTCACCGCTCTCGCAGATCGGGCCGACGATGTCCGCTACCAGCGCCCGGCGGGACGAGTCCCGGTGCAGCGGCACGATCTCGTGGTAACTGTCGTACATCGCGGGCCGGACGAGGTCGTTCATCGCCGCATCCACCACGAGGAAGTTTCGATTCGCTCCGCGCTTGAGGTGCTCGACCCGCGAGATGAGAGCCCCGGCGTTGCCGACCATAAAGCGCCCGTGCTCCAGCAGAATCTTCAGGCCGAGCGGCCGCAGCAGCGGCACGAGGGCCGCGCCGTAGCTCTCGGGCGTCAGGGGCCGTTGATCGGCCGGCTGCGCCTCCCACCACTGGGTGGCTCCGCTCGCCAAGGCATCCCGGTAAATGATGCCCATCCCGCCGCCGATCGAGAAGTACTGGATGCCGTAACGCTGCTTCAGTTCGGCCGCGAAGGGGGCCACCTTCTTCACCGCCTCGACGAACGGGGCGACGGAGGTGAGCTGCGAACCGATGTGCATCTGTACGCCCCGGATCTGTAGGTGCGGGTACTGAGCGGCCGCTTCATAGGCCGCGGCCGCGTGCGTCAGGGGGATGCCGAACTTGTTGTCGCTCTTCCCGGTCGTGATCTTGGCGTGCGTGTGCGCGTCGACGTCCGGGTTCACCCGGATCGCCACCGGCGCCTTCACCCCGAGCCGGCCCGCCACGTGGTTGATGCGCGCCAGTTCCGGTTCACTCTCGACGTGAAACGAGAAGATCCCGTGCTCCAGGGCCAGGGCGATCTCGCCCTCCGTCTTGCCCACCCCGGCGAACACGCTCCCGCGGACCTTGCCGCCGGCCGCTAGCACCCGGCGGATCTCGCCGCCCGAGACCAGGTCGAAGCCCGCCCCGAGGTTCGCGAAGTTCCGCAGCACGGCCAAATTCGAATTGGCCTTCATCGCGTAGCAGAGGTGGGCATCGAGCCCTTCCAGCCCGCGCTGCAGGCGACGGTAATTATCCTCCATGGTCGTCGCGCTGTAGACGTAGGTCGGCGTGCCGTAGAGGCGCGCGACAGCGGCCAGGTCAACGGATTCGCAGTGGAGGTCGGGACCGGAATAACGGAAGTGATGCATCGGCGGAAAACTCGCGGAAAAACCGGGACCGTAGGGGCTTTCCGCTTGAAATCACCACCCCAAACTTCGTGAGTCACCGCGTGCGGAGAGCTCGCTTCCATTCTGGCCCGCGCCCAAGCGCGACCGCCGCCGCGTCGCGCTCCCGCGATGCGGCCCGCTTCCGCAATCCGCACTTCGTGAGCTTCATGGCTGGGGCGAACCGCTCGCGCATGCGCGCGGACCTCCTCTCCGCCGTACTGCGCAGCCGCGCCCTGGTGAAGCGGGCCCTCCGCTGCACGCTCCTGGGCGGCATCTTCTGGGTCGTCTTTGAGAGCGTCCGTGCCATCTCGATCTTCTAGGCCTCGCCCTTGGTCACGAGAGGCCTCTGCGGCATCCTGACCCGCTGCACGCTCAAGGAATCCAGACCGGCTCTCTTTCCCGGGCTCGCTGGCGTTTCTGTCCTTACACCCACCCCAACGCTCGATGGGTCGCCTACCAGCCCGGCGGTTGCAGGCTTCCGCTCGGGCAAAATCGCGCGCCTCGCGCTTTCCGTGGGTCGCCTCCTCGCGCCGCGGAAGTGCGCGCTCAGCTTGCCGTGAGCGGGCGTCTCCGCTTTCTCCTCGCAATGCCTCCGCTGGAAACCACCCCGTCCCGCCCCGCCCTGCTGCCCCGATTCCTCAATGCCGTGGAGCGGGCCGGCAACGCCCTCCCCCACCCGGCCACCCTATTCCTGGCGCTCGCCGCGGCGGTGGTCGTCCTCTCGTGGCTCCTCCACCTCGCCGGCGTCTCCGCCGTCCACCCCGGCACCGGCAAGACCGTGGCCGTAGTCAATCTGCTCTCCCTGGAGGGCGTGCACCGGATGCTGCTGGAGCCGATCCGCAACTTTCTCGCTTATCCCCCCTTGGGCATCTCCCTCGTCTGCCTGCTGGGCATCGGGATCGCGGAACACTCGGGCCTGATGGGCGCGGCCCTGCGCCTCGCCGTGCTGGCCACCCCGCGACGGCTGGTCACGCCGATGATCGTCTTCGCGGGGATCATGTCCAACGCTGGCAGCGAGGTCGGCTACGTGCTGCTGATCCCGCTGGCCGCGGCCACCTTCCATGCGGTCGGCCGCCACCCCTTGGCGGGCCTCGCCGCCGCCTTCGCCGGGGTTTCCGGTGGCTACAGCGCCAACCTGCTGGTCGGCTCGGTCGATGTCCTCCTCGCCGGCCTCTCCGAGGCCGCGGCCCGCGTGGTCAACCCGGGCTACTCCGTCGCCGCTACCGCCAACTTCTACTTTATGGCGGTCTCCACCTTCGCGCTCACGGTTGCCGGCACTTGGGTGACCGATCGCGTGGTCGTACCGCGGCTGGGCGAGTACCGGGGCAAGACGCCCCGCGATGAACTGAAGCCGCTCTCCCCCGCGGAACGTCGCGGGCTCCTCGCGGCCACCGCCACCGCCGTTGCCCTCACCGGCCTAGCCCTCTGGGGCCTGCTGCCCGCCGACGGCTTCCTCCGCACGCCCGGCAACCCGTCGTTCGAACAATCGGTTTTCATGCGCGGCCTCGGCGCGGTGATCTTCCTCTTCGGGCTCCTCCCCGGCATCGCCTACGGCCTCGCCGCCGGGACACTCCGCAACGACCACGACATTATGGCCGGGATGACCGGCACGATGAAGGCGATGGCCTCCTTTATCGTCCTAGCTTTCTTCGCCGCCCAATTCATTTCCTACTTCACTTGGACGAACCTTGGAGTGATTTTGGCCGTGAAGGGCGCGGGACTGGTCTCGGCCCTCGGCCTGCAGCAACTGCCGATTCTGCTGATGATCGCCCTGGTGCTGTTCGCGGCGTTTGTGAACCTGCTGATCTCCAGCGCCTCCGCCAAATGGGCCCTGCTCGCGCCGGTGTTCGTCCCGATGTTCATGCTGCTCGGCTATTCGCCGGAGCTGGTGCAGGGGGCGTTCCGCGTCGGGGACAGCGTGACCAACATCATCACGCCCTTGATGAGCTATTTTCCCTTGATCCTGACCTTCGCCCTGAAGTACGAGCCGGACGCCGGCATCGGCACGCTCATCGCCACGATGCTGCCCTATTCGGCAGTCTTTCTCGTCGTCTGGACGGTGCTGCTGGCCCTCTGGATCTGGGCCGGCATCCCGATGGGCCCGGGCGCCCCGCTCTTCCTGCCGCGGTAAGCGGACTGCGAACCAGCGCCCGGGAGTCAGGCCGCCGGCGCCCGCGACCCGCGCTCGCGCCACCAGCGCGCGGCCTGCAGGACCACCACCGGGGCGAAGATGAGCAGCACCTGAGGCGGGAACACCTTCCGGGCCTCGATCTGGTGCCACGCCGCCAAGGCGGCCGCCACATACGCCAGACGGTGCAACGCCTTCCAGCGCCGCGCGCCGAGGCGCCGGACCGCCCAATGCAGACTGGTCACGCTCAGCACGAGCAGCAGCCCCAGGGCGGCGAGGCCCTTCAGCTGAAACGGCTTCCCCACCTCGCTCAGGAACGTGTCGAACGAACCATCGTACACGTGCCGGGTATGGGCGGCCAAGTGCAGCAGCGCATAAGCGCAGGCGGCGACGCCCACCAAACGCCGGTGCCGGTTCAGGGCCAAGGGCACCGCCGCTCCCGGCCACAGCACCCGCAGCGGGGAAAAGGTTAGTGCCACCGCCAACAGCACGCACGCGACCAGACCCCAATACAGGAGGATGTACTTGAGCGGGTCGGTGAGGACGGTGAAGTCGGGTACCACGAATATCGGCCACGCCGGCCAGAGGCCCGGCAGGATCACCAGCGACCACGCGGTCGCCGAATGGCGCAGGATACGGGCCAGCAGCTGCACCCGGGGCCTAGTAATTGCGGCGCAGGTCCAGCCCGGCGTACAGCGGCGCGACCTGCCCCTCGTAGCCATTGAACATCAGGGTCCGCTGCCGCTGCCCCAACGCCCCGCCAGCGCCGATCACTCGCTCACTCGCCTGCGACCAGCGGGGATGATCCACCTTCGGGTTCACGTTGGCGTAAAAGCCGTACTCGTGGGGCGTCATCACCTGCCACGTGTTCCGCGGCTGCTGGGCCACGAAATCGATCTTCACGATCGATTTGCCGTACTTGAACCCGTACTTCCACGGCACCACCAGCCGTAGGGGCGCGCCATTCTGGTTCGGGATTGCCCGGCCATAGATGCCCGTCGCGATGAACGCCAGGGGATGGTTCGCCTCGTCCAACCGCAGGCCCTCGAAATACGGCCACTCCAGCGCCGAACTCCGCTGGCCCGGGACGTTCTTCGGATCATTGAAGGTCGTGAAGGTGACGAACTTCGCCTCCGGCAACGGATCCGCCAGGGCAATGAGCTTCGCCAGCGGGAAACCGTCCCATGGGATCACCATCGACCACGCCTCGACGCAGCGGAAACGGTAAACACGCTGCTCCGCCCCGCCCATCCGCGTCACCAGCTCGTTGGCGTCAATCTGGAGGGGATTGCGGATCAGGCCGGAGATCTCGACGGTCCACGGTTCGGTCTTCCAGCCGCGGTTCGCGTTGACCTTGGGGTCGCCCTTGCCGGTCCCGAACTCGTAGAAGTTGCAGTAACTGGTGATGAGCTCGTACGGCGTCGGCTGCAGCGCGGGATCGCGGTGATCCGGGTTCACCCGCGAGGGGAAACCCGCGGTCGCACCCGACAGCAGCGTGGGCGCGGCGAGGCCCCCGGCGACGGCGCCGCCCAGGGTCCGCAGGAAGTCCCGGCGCGGCCGCAGGTGGTAGTCGCGCTCCGGGGTGCAGGCGGACTCGGGCAATTCCCAAGCGGGAGGGATGCGAATTAACATGGCTGCAAGTAAGGCGCGAAGCGGCGCCGGGGCAACTCAGACCGCCCAGCCGTCGCGGAAGCGGCGGGTGAGCCAGCGGGAGTCGCCGCCGCTGTTCCAGCCCGCGAACCGGCTGCGCGCCGGGTCCCAGCGCGCGTTCGCCCCGTACTGGTAAGCGAAGTTCATCACGTGGCAGGCAATGACCGTGCTTGCCCCGACCGCGACATCGCAGATCGGCCGGCTCCGCTTGCCCACCGCCTCGATGAAGTCCTCGAAGTGGCTCTTGCTGTTGTACAGGCGCACCTTCGCGTCGGCCAGATACTCGCGCTCGGTCAGAGTCACCTCCCGCTCCATTGAGGTGCCCTTGTCGACCTCCTTGTCCCAGAACTTCCGCAGCACCTTGCCGTCGCGGATGAACTCGAACTTGCCCCGGTTCACATGCACCTCCCCCTCGGTGCCAAAGAAGGACACGCCCTTGCCGCGGATGTGGGTCAGGACGGTGCCGTCGGCATAGACCAGCTGCGCCCCGCGCTTCGCGTCCTGCCAGTCGCGCGGCGCCCGCACCTCGACCGGGCCGCTCTCGTCCATCCCGAGGCCCCACTGGGCGATATCGATGTGGTGGGCGCCCCAATCGGTGATCATCCCGCCGCCGAACTCCCAGGTTTTGCGCCAATCGGGGAAGTGATTGTGCAGGCCCCGCGGGGACAGCATCGGGTTATAGTTCACCAACGGGCCCGGACCGCACCACAGGTTCCAGTCGAGCCCAGGCTCCAGGGTCTCCGCCGGCATCGTGTAGGGCTTGGCCGGATCCCCAAAGGAAACGCCCACCGCGTGCACCCGCCCGATGACGCCATTGCGGACCAGTTCCGCCGCGACCCGAAACTCTTTCGCGGACCGCTGCTGCGAGCCCACCTGAAACACCCGGCCGGTAGCGCGTACCGCCTTCACCAGCTCAACCGCCTCGCGGACATTATGGGTGAGCGGCTTCTCGCAATAGACGTCCTTGCCGGCCTTGACCGCCGCAATGGCGATGTAGGCGTGCCAGTGGTCGGGTGTCCCGATCACCACGAGGTCAATGTCCTTCCGCGCGAGCACCTCCCGGAAGTCATTGTAGGCGGCGCAGGTCGCCGCGGTGCCGGTGCCGGCCCGCTTGGCGTGGGCGGCGTCGACCCGGCGCTTCGCGTCCTCGCGGCGGGTCGTGTCGACGTCGCACACTGCCAGCACCTGAAGATCATCGCGCTGGAGCAGGTTGCGGAGGTGGCTGCCCATCTGCTTGCCCATCCCGATGCAGCCCACGGTATAACGCCGGCTCGGGGTGGTGGCCTGGGCCCAAACGCGGGCGGGCAGGAGCAACGGGGCGCTGGCGAGCGCGGCGCGCTGGAGGAAGCGACGGCGACTGAGGGGGGCGGAGGGCATAGGGAAAAAAGATGAGGTTCAGCGGCGAGGCGCCAACTCTAAGACCGCGGCGACCAGGGAGGCGACACTCGTGCGCAAGGTCGGATCAGCAACAAACACCGCCTCGGGCGAATGGTTCGCGGGCACGGACGGACCCCCGCTCGCCGCCGCCGCATACCGGGCCGGATCCGCGGCCCCGACGTTCCAGATGAAGATCGGCACCGCCGGCTGAGTGCGGCCGTATTGGGCAAAGTCCTCCGCACCAGTGGACGGCGACGCCGCTATGACCCGCTCCGGCCCGAACCAGGTCCGGAACACTCCCACCAAGCGCTGCACCAGCGCGGAATCATTGGTCGTCACGGGCGCCGACTCCGGCGACACGGTCACCACCGGCAACCGATCCTCCGGCACGCCAGCCGCGGCCGCCGTCCCCGCGCAGATCCGGCGGATCGCCGCCACCAACTGCGCCATCACCTTCTGGTCAAAGCTCCGCAGGGTCAGCTCCAGCCGCACCTCGTCCGGGATGATGTTCCGCTTGGTCCCGCCCTGGATCGTGCCCACGGTCACCACCGCCGGCGTCCCCGGCCTGACCTCCCGGCTCACGATGCCCTGCAGCGCCGTGATGATCTGCGCCGCCAGCAAAATGGGATCCTTCGCCGTGTGCGGCTGCGACCCGTGCCCGCCCACGCCCCGCACCACGATATCCACCGAGCTTACGCTGGCGTAGGGAGTGCCGTCGACGTAGCCGATCTCGCCCGCCAAGCGCGAGGAGGACACGTGCAGCGCCAGCGCAAAGTTCGGCCGCGGAAACCGGGTATAGAGGCCGTCCAGCAGCATCGCCCGGGCACCCGCCACGATCTCCTCCGCCGGCTGGGCCACGCAGACGAGGGTGCCGGCCCAGCGCGCCCGTTCGGCGGCGAGAATCCGCGCCGCGCCAATGAGCCCGGTCACGTGCAGGTCGTGGCCGCAGGCGTGCATCGCCGGCTGTTCCCGCCCCGCCAAATCGCGCACCACGGCGCGGCTGGCCCACGGGAGGCCCGTGCGCTCCTTCACTGGCAGGCCGTCCATATCCGCCCGCAGCAGGACGGTCAGGCCGGGACCGTTGCGGAGGACGCCGACCACCCCGGTATTGCCCACTTTCTCGGTCACCTCGAACCCCAGCGCCCGCAGCTCCCCTGCCACGAGGGCCGCCGTCTCGAACTCCTGGAACGAAAGCTCCGGGTTGGCGTGCAAGCGGTGGAAGATCGCCTCCAAGGCGGGAAACTCCGCATCCACCCGCGCGCTCACCGCCGCCTTCGCGTCCGCCGGGACCTCCGCGCCGGTGGCCAACCCAACGCAGGCCAGGCCCACGGCCAAACGGAGCCATGCGGCGGGACTGAAGGGGAACAAGCGGGGCATCGGGGTGGGGAGAAAACGACCACCGCCCGCCCGCGAGGCAACCCCCAAAAGGGCCACCGGCGGAGGGCTGGACTGATTAGCTTGGCAAAGCCGCCAACTCCGCCTCGGTGCACGGGAGGTAACGCAGGTCGTGGGCCCCGTCCACCCGCGCGAACTCATAGAACAAATGCCACCGGCCATCGGGCCCGGGCTGCGCATCCAGGTAGCGCAGGGAGGTCGAGGCGTGCGGGCTGGTGAAGGCCGGGCCCGCCGGCGAGAGGGACGTCCAGCGCCGCAGGTCATCCGAAGCCGCCAAGGCGCACTTCTCCTCGTAGTTCTCGAGGTGGCTCGCGCTACCGTCAAAAAAGCCCAGGTAACGGCGCCGGCCATCGGCCCCCCGCAGCGCCGCGACGGAATTGATCCGGCGGCAATAGCGGTCCCACCCTCCCGCGCCCGGCGCGAGTACCAGCCCCTGCCAGTCCCAGCGCCGCAGGTCCCGCGAGGTCGCGAGCGCCGTCGCCGACGTGCATTCGCCCGTGTTGAAGATGTCCAGGCTCGCGTGCGACCCGGAGCCCGTGGCCGGCGTGGGATTGGCGATGCTCAGGAACAAATGGTAAACGCCATCGATCGCGAGAATCCACGGATCCTTGACGCCCTCGAGGCCGAGCGGCGGGCCGGTGAAGACGATTTCCCGGCGGGCCGGGTCCAACCCGGCGACCGTGGGGGCGCGGAGCACGGCGGTGCACCAGCGGCCATCGTCCGAGTGGACGTAGCTGGTGAAGTAGTGCCACTGGCCGTCCGGCCCGCGGTGGAGGCAGCTGCGTTCGATGGAGGCGGACGCGTAGCGGTCCTTGGTGATGGCCAGCACATCCTCCCAGCGTTCGAGGTCGGCGGAACGGGCGATGCGGACCTCGCCGCCGCGGTCTAGGGCGACCCCGCGGGGGCGACGCAGGCGGTAGGTGAGATACCAGACCTGCTCGGCGGGGTCGAAGGACACGCCGGGGCAGCCGGCCCAGTAACCAAGGGAGGCGCCAGGTGGTTCGCGGAGGATGCGACCCGCGGCGAGGCGCGCGGAGGTCAGCGAGGTTACCATCCCGTTCACCGTGCGGGGCGGCGCGGCGGTGTCACGATCGAAGCCCGCGAGGAGCGGGCAGCGGGCCGGCTTCAGCGGCCGAACTCGAGGAAGCCGAAGCGGGTGGGCTGGTGGAAACCGGGGAGCATCGGCGGGGACCAGCTGAGCATCTCTTCCTTGCGACCCTGCTCGCGGTTGAAACGGTAGAAGTTGGCCCGCCAGACCTCGCCGGCACGCGGCGCGGGGCCGCCGAGATCGGTGAACGGGATCCGCACCTCCACCCGCCAGTCCTGATCGCGGTCGCCCGACTGCTGCACGGTGCCGCGGACCTTCACCGCACTGCGCATTCCCTTGGCGGTATAACTCCAGTCGCCCTTGAAGGAACGGGAAACCCCGCGGGCATCGAGGTCGTTGGTGATGATCGCGTCGAACTCTCCGCCCAGCGGGTTCCATTGCAGCTCGTAGTAACGGGTCAGTTCTTCTCGGGTGACGAAGAACTCGACCACCTCCTCCTCCCAGAAGCGGCTGTCGCGGGCCGTGAACGTGGCCTGGATGTCGGCATCGACGCATTCCCAGCCAAGGTAGAGCGCCTCGCCGTCGTGCCAAACGCGGACAGAGGTGGCCTCGCGGGACTCGCCTTGGGCGTTGGCGGGGCGGAAGGGGCCAAGGCGGGCGGCTCGCGCCCACACCGGCTCCGTGAGTTCGCCGTCGAACGTGACCTTGCCCTCGAGCCGCGGCACGACCGCGCGGGCGGGGGGTGGGAGCGTGGCCGGATCGGGCGGGGGCGAAGCGGGCGGCGTGGCCGCGGCGAGCACGAGCGGGAACAGGACGAGGGGGAGCGACCGAACGGCGGACGTCTTCATAAGGGGCGGTG
>Ga0194117_10000949_pt1 | contig 35705 bp, 37 predicted proteins | sample TA2MahsurfametaG_FD_160579 | JGI IMG/M metagenome (GOLD analysis project Ga0194117, IMG submission 160579) | Freshwater microbial communities from Lake Tanganyika, Tanzania - TA2015009 Mahale N1 surface | ecosystem: Environmental > Aquatic > Freshwater > Lake | place: Tanzania: Lake Tanganyika... | reverse complement strand
TGCGTGTCGATTACTTCAATGTGGGATATAATTTTGGTAAGCTGGAAATATTTAATGACAAAGTAGGACTGAATGCAGCCTTTGTCGTTAATAATGTGTTTGTATTTACAAATTATTCGGGATTGGATCCTGAAATTGGTGGAGGGATAGATAACAATATTTATCCGAGACCGCGTATGTATTCATTGAATTTAACATTTGACTTCTAATAAAATAGGTTATGAAAAAAATACGTTTTTCTTCGATTTTATTTGGTGCTGCTATCGCATTAGCAGTTTCAACATCTTGCAAGAAACAACTGAATCAGTCTCCAAAGTATGGATTGAATGCCGAGGCAGTATACAGTGATCCAAATAATTACGTAAATGTATTGGCAAAATTATACTCAGGCTTGTCCATGACTGGTTTATCAGGGCCCGCAGGTGCAGGAGATATTGCAGGAATGGATGAAGGCTTTTCTGCTTATGTTCGTGTGTTGTGGAATTTGCAGGAATTACCAACGGATGAAGCGGTTTGCGGTTGGTCTGACCCTGGAATCCCTGCGCTGAATAAGAGTGAATGGAATGCCGATGACGGCTGGATAAAAGGAATGTATTACCGAATTTATTATCAAATTGCTTTGTGCAATGAGTTTATTTGGCAATCGCGCGATGAAAAGTTAAACGAGAGAGGATTTTCACAAACGGATAAAGATAAAATAAAAACATATAGAAACGAGGCGAGATTCTTACGCGCCTTAAGTTATTACCATGCATTGGATTTGTATGGGAACGTACCTTTTGTAGATGAAAATGACCGAGTAGGTGCATTTCAACCTGAAAGAATTACGCGGCCAGAATTATTCTCATACATCGAAAGTGAACTGCTGGCGGTTGAAGACGAATTGCTCAACCCTGGAATCGCTCCCTACGGAAGAGCAAGTAAGTCGGCTGCACAAACCCTTCTTGCAAAATTATATTTGAATGCACAGGTATATACCGGGACTCCTCGCTATTCAGATTGCCAAACATTTTGTGAAAAAGTAATTAATTCTGGGGCACATCAATTAGATGATGTCTATCAAGATATCTTTTTAGCGGATAATCATACCTCTCCTGAAATTATCTTCCCTGTTGTTTACGACGGATTAGTAGCACAGGCTTACGGGGGAACAATTTACCTGGTAAATGGTGCAATAGGTGGGGCTATGATACCCGCAAATTATGGTGTAAATGGAAACTGGGGAGGACTACGTGTTACACCTCAATTTGTCGATAAGTTCCAAGATTCAACTTTAGATTCGCGATACCTATTTTTCACAACCAATCAAATTAAAGACTTTACTGAACCGGATCATTTGTCACAATTTAAGTATGGATACGCTTTTCCAAAATTTAAAAACAAAACAAAATCGGGACTTAACGGTTCAAACAATGCAAGTTCCCCATTCGTAGACATTGATTTTCCGATGTTTCGATTGGCCGATGTATACCTGATGCTGGCTGAGTCTGCCCTGAGACTTGGGGATCAGGGTACTGCACTGCAATATGTTAATTTAATTCGTACACGAGCCTATTTCACAAGTGCCTTCAATCTTTCATCACTCACGCTCGATGACATTTTAGATGAGAGGGCAAGAGAATTGAGTTGGGAGGCAACACGCAGAACCGATTTAATTCGTTTTGGAAAATTTTCAGGAGGGGATTACTTATGGGCATTTAAAGGCGGCGAAGTTGCTGGAATCTCATTGGCTGCATACAAAGAACTCTATCCGATTCCGAATGCAGACATCATTTTAAATCCTAATCTATTACAAAATAGTGGTTATTAACTCTGTTATTGTTGGTATTAAAATAACTATGCTTTCTTACCTCCGAACGTTCTGAATAGCGTGGAAATAAAAGCCATTATAGTTAGAACGAGTGCGATTTTCCCTATATAGTCCCCATATTTCGTATAAAACGTCAGCTCAGAGGAAAGCGTGATTTCTTGATCTATCGTTGCAGGTTCCCAATAACCTGTTTCTTGTGTAATCATTCCTGTAGGACTTATGAACCCACTTTTTCCTGTATTGGCTGAACGTACTACCCAACGGCGATTTTCAATGGCCCGAAGTCTAGCAAAGCTAAAATGCTGTTTATAGCCTGGAGAATCTCCCCACCAACCGTCATTGGTAATGATACAAATAGCCTCTGCACCTTTTGCACATTGTTCTGCAACAAATTCACCATAAATAGACTCGTAACATATGACTGGTGCTAAAATGCCTTTGTTGCTATGAATTACCTTGGGCTCCTTCTCAATGCCAAGAGAACCGGAAGTTCCTCCATTATCCAAGGCAAAATCTTCTAGAAAAGGGAACCAACTTGCGAACGGAATCTTTTCAACCCCCAGTACCAGTTTTGACTTGTGTATGAGGTTTAATTTCGCGAAATTATTCAAAAATAAAGAGGTGTTGTAATTTTCAATATACCCATTTCCTTTTGGTAGGGGTTTGGATGCAGATGAAACTTTTTCTTCAAATACGTTAGACGTGGATGCCCCAACTAAAAATTCCGTTTGAGGCCAGTTTTTCTTTTCTCGAATCATCATTTTGATGACACCAAACGAATCGATATACTCCTCCCAAATGTCTGCACTCAACATTGTTTCTGGCCCCATTACTAAGTCTATCTTTTTTGACTTGTAGGGAGTTATCATGGTGTAAAATTTCTCCAGCTGATTTTCTGGTGTATATGAGGCTGAGAATTTCTCATTATACGGATCGATGTTTGGTTGAACCGAGAGAACATGCATTTTGTTCTTTTTGTCCTCCTCAAATGAACTTAAACGAAAATAGGAAATAAAAAGTGGCGTTATAATTAGTGTAATTGAACCCGCAGCAAGTGGAAGCACAGATTTCGGTTCATTGGTATTCTTCCATTTAAGAAATAACCTCAATAACAGAGCATTGATCAATAGTATCCAGAGACTTCCTCCTAAGACCCCTGTGAATTCATACCATTGAATCCAATTGGGTAATTCTGAAAAAATATTACCCATGGTCAGCCAAGGATGTGATAATTCCCAATTGTAATGACAGAACTCAAAGGCTACCCAAACTGTAGGAAAAAGTAGAAAATTAAAGGACGAAGTACTGCGTTTACGTAAAAAATGAAAAAGCAGAAAGCCCAAGGCCATGAGCAACGAATTGAAAACAAAAGCCAAAACACCGCCAGCAACGGAGGAATTCCAGATCCACCAAGTACTTCCTAAATTGTATATGAAAAAACTCCAATAGGCATGAACGAATACATGTCGCCCACTTTTTGAATTTTCCGACAATTTATTTTCAACGAGAAGTAAGGGAATCCAAGCGATGAAGATGAGCGGCGTTAAACTACCACTGAATGGAAAGGAGATAGTGAGCAAAACACCCGTCAAAGAAGATAATCCGTAACGATGTTTTATTGAGAGAGCAGTCATACAACAAATTTAAGAGAGAAATTTTGTAATTGCATTCTATCAATGGATACTTATTGTGCTTTACCGATCAAGTGAAACGGTTAATTGTTATTTCAAGCAAAAAAAAAGCTGTTCTCACGAACAGCTTTCTCATTATAGGATTCGATTACGCTTCTGCTCCATTTTCAAACGGAACAACAGAAACAAATGAACGATTGTCTTTTTTCTTGCGAAATTCTACTAAACCATCTGTTAACGCAAATAAAGTATGGTCTTTGCCAATACCCACATTGTTGCCTGGATGATGTTGCGTCCCTCTTTGACGAACGATAATATTTCCAGCAATAGCTGCTTGTCCACCAAAAATTTTCACACCTAAACGTTTGCTGTGAGACTCACGACCGTTTTTCGAACTTCCAACTCCTTTTTTATGTGCCATTTTCTTATTATTTTTTGCTTATCGAAATTATGCTTTGATACTTTTGATGCTTATCGCTGTAAATTGTTGGCGATGACCATTGCTTTTTTGATAGCCTTTTCTTCTTTTCTTCTTGAAAACAATAACTTTATCTCCTTTAACATGGTCAAGTACCTCCGCAGTCACTTTTGCACCATCTATAGCCGGGGCGCCTACAGTAATTTTTCCACCATTATCCACTAACAAAACGCGGTCAAATTCAATTTTTGAACCAGTTTCAGCCGATAATCTGTGTACGAATACCTTTTGGTCTTTCTGCACTTTAAATTGCTGCCCTGCTATCTCTACAATTGCGTACATATAGCTAAATTTTTATTTTTGGACTGCAAAGTTACAAATTTATCCCGATCTCCCAAAGATTTTTTCTCCATTTATTTACTGAGAAAATCAAAACAATTTATTTGGTCTTAAATCGGCTCATTAAAAGGGGCAAATTGGCCAAGAGGACGCCAAGAAGAATAATGAGCATCGAACCAATCTGTTCTTGATCAATTACTTCGTCAAATTGCCAACCGATTAATACAGATACAATTGGCATCAAGTAGGTTACGCTGCTGGCAAATAGAGGAGAAGATAAACGGATGGTTATGTTAAATAGGACCGTGGCTAGTGCTGTTCCAATCAAAGCGAGGAGAATTATTGCTGTTAGCCCTTCTTTTGCAAACTCATGCGATGCTACAATGAATGTGGCTTGTGAAAATATCACAATTAAAAGGGATGGCAGCCAAACTAGAGAAAGTGAAATACTTGTCACTTGCAAAGACGTGTAGTGCGAAAGTTTATACTTGATGGTACTTAAACTAATGGCATAAAGTAGGGTGGCTAACACTACTGCGAAAATATGTGTAAAATCTCCAGATAAGGCGCTTTTTTGACCTGTCAATACGAGTAAAATAATTCCAATAGTGCCAATGCTTACACCTAAATATTGAAAAGGGTAAAGTCGCTGTCTAAACACTAAAAAGGTTAACAGTAATGTAAAAATTGGGGTAAAACTATTCAGCATACCGGCAAGACCCGAGGTAATGCTAGTTTCAGCAAATGTAAATAGGAAAGCCGGCAAGAAGCTTCCACATGTTCCCACCACAAAAAAATAGACAAGGTCCTTGTAAGATTTTAATGCGCGCCAACTTTTAAAAGCCCAAGGCAATAATACCGTTGAAGCAATTAACATACGAAGTGATCCTACTTGGGATGAACTAAAAATGGTTTCGCCTGAACTGCTATACATCGCCCTTTTCATCAAGATGAAGGAGCTCCCCCAGATAATAGACAGTATTATCAAAAGAATCCAACTTTTCAGTGCATTTGTCATTACTCAAATTTAAGTCAATCAGCGCCTGACAATGTCGGCGGTTTAAAAACTTGTGAACGAGACTTGTGAATAAGATGTTAAAAAAAATCCCACAAAATCCCACAAGTATAAAAATCTAATAAAATAAACAATTATCAGTATTTTTAGTTCTGAAATGAAACCATTGTGTTAGGATAAACGTAATAAGTTATTAACAATTTAATATTTTGTGGTAAAAAGTGGTAATTATTCCATTAATTTTACTCATTATTTAAGCTATGGCAGGATTAGTAGGAGAATTTGAGGTAAAACTCGATGAAAAAGGTCGATTTTTATTTCCTTCCAGTTTACGGAAGCAGCTTCCTACGGCGTCTCAGCGAGATTTTATGCTGAATAAGGGGTTCGAAGAATGTTTGACCATGTTTCCTCTACCAGACTGGGAGAGAATTAGCGAGAAACTTTCAAAGATGAACTTATTCAAACCAAAGAACAGGATGTTCTACCGTTTATTTCACCAAGGTGCCAAACAGGTAAGCTTGGACAATGCAGGAAGGGTGCTTATTCCTACTGCATTAATGGAGCGGGTGGGACTTATTTCGGAGGTTATGTTGATAGCATATAACGATCGAGTTGAAATCTGGGACAAATCCAAATACTTCGAATTGATCGAAGGGAACATGGCTGATTTCGCTGATTTAGCGGATGAAGTAATGGGTGATTTGGACAATGGAGAATAATACGGTTTACCACATACCAGTGCTCTTTAATGAGTGTTTAGAAGGCTTAAATATAAAGCCTGACGGCATTTATGTAGATGTTACTTTCGGTGGGGGTGGGCATTCCAAGGCGATTTTCAATGCTTTAAGTAATAAAGGAAAACTTTTTGTATTTGATCAAGATGAGGCTGCCGAGCAGAACGTATGGAAAGCACCAAATTTTCAGTTTATTTCTGCAAATTTTAGTTATCTTAAAAATCACCTAAAACTCTACAACATTTCGGCCATCGATGGATTAATCGCTGATCTTGGTGTTTCTTCCTATCAATTTGACGAGCCTAACAGAGGATTTAGTATTCGGGAGAATGCTCGCTTGGATATGCGAATGAATCAAAAGGCAAAATTATCTGCTTACGATGTAGTAAATCATTACGAAGAAGAAAAGCTCGTAAGCATATTCAAACATTATGGTGAATTATCAGCCTCTCGCGCTATGGCAGCAACTATTGTGTCAAAGCGTGCAGTTAATCCAATTTTAACAACGCTCGAATTAATAGAGGTGTTGCGACGGTTCGCTCCAAAATTTAAAGATCATAAATTCTTTGCCCAAGTTTTTCAGGCGATTCGAATCGAGGTAAATCAAGAGTTAGAAGTGCTCAAATCAATGCTCCAACAAGCTGCTGACTTACTTAAACCGCAGGGAAGACTGGTTGTAATGTCCTATCATTCATTGGAGGATAGGTTGGTTAAAAATTTCATGAAACGAGGGTCATTCGATGGAAGTATCAAAAAAGATTTCTTCGGTAACTTGCTTAAACCGCTAGACGAGGTGACACGACACCCTATTGTTCCTGATGATAAAGAAATTGAACGAAATTCTCGTTCACGAAGTGCCAAACTGAGAATTGCATCGAAAATATGACAGAAAACGACTACATAGTATATAATCTTCCGGGAGAAGGGAGGCCTGAAAAAAAAGCAGAAAAAAAAGCAGCTGATTCTAAATCAATAGCTAAAAATGAGAAAAAGACAAGTGCTTTTACTCAAATACTTAACGGGGATTTTCTTACAAAAGAATTTTTTTTAAATAACCTGAGTTTTATTTTTTTCATAATGTTTCTTCTCATTCTTTTAATTGCCAAAGGCTACTACGGAAAGCAAGTTGGGAAAAATATTATAAAAGCACAGCGCGACCTTGACCAGAGTGCAGCAGAGTATGTTGATGTTAAATCAAAATTAGAAACAGAAACAAGACGCATCAGTCTGGTTGAGAAACTAACTTCTACAGGGTTGAAAGAAACAAAAAATGCAACCAAAGTAATTCGAGTGAGACAATGAGTCAAGATAAGAATTTTTTGTATTACCGAGCATATGCCATCTATTTTGGCTTTGTGAGTTTGATGTTAATTGTTTTCTACAAGACCTTAGCCATTCAATTAGAGGGAAATTCTAAGGTGTTTTCAGGTGCAGACGAGAGAATTCCATACCGGACAGTTGAGAGGCCGGCAAGAAAAGGAGATATCCTCGATAGAAATTATAATACGCTACTAACGCATGTTACATACTACGACATCTATATTGATCCGACGGTTATAGATCAAAAAGTTTTCGATCAGGACTTGAATAAACTCGGAGAAGCACTTCAAAAAATGTTTCCCAAGAAGAAAGAGACTCACTATGTTAATTTGATTCTTAAGGGCAGGAAAGAGGGCAATCGCAGTGTGCTAATTCAAAAAGCAATTACCAATGACCAACGTTTGAAACTGAGGCAATTTCCCATATTTAAATTGGGCAGATTTAAAGGTGGATTGATAGATGATGTTGAAAATGTAAAAATAGAAAAACCTTACAACCCGATGTTGCAGCGAACCCTCGGTGATGACAGAATGATAGGTATTTATGGGGCATATTATAATTTTTTGAAAGGAGAATCTGGTGAGGAAATCGAGCAACGCTTCGCAACAGGTTGGAAGAAAATTGGACAAATAACCAAAGATGCAGAAGAGGGAGCCGATGTGGTGACAACGATTGACAAGGAAATACAAGAAGTGGCGCACTCGGAATTATACAGGCAAGTACTAAAGTTGGAAGCCGATCACGGCTGCGTAGTTGTAATGGAAGTAAAAACAGGATACATACGCGCAATTGCTAATTTAAAAAGAAAGGCGGATGGTACCTGTTCAGACGAATTTAATTATGCGCTTGCCCAAGGAGAAGTCCCAGGATCCACAATGAAACTGGCGTCTTTGATGGCGGGATTAGAAGATGGAAAATTTAAAATTACCGATAAAGTAAATGCAGTTGGCACCTATAATTTTGCCTCTGGTCATAAACTCGTTGATTCCAATCATGGCATTGGTTATGGAGAAATTACCATTCAGCAGGCTTTTGAAAAGTCGTCCAATGTGATTTCTCAAATTATTCACAAAGCATATCGTAATGAGCCTCAGCAATTTATTAACAGACTTGATCAATTTGGAGTTACCGAACCGCTTGGAATTGATCTAAAAGGTGAGTCAAATCCAATCTTTCCGAAACCTGGGACGGATGTTTGGAATGCCATTTCTCTTCCATGGATGTCCATAGGCTACAGCGTCTTACAAACACCGCTTCAAACGTTGTCCTTGTATAATGCAATCGCTAATAACGGGAAACTTGTTCGTCCACTTTTTGTCCAAGAGATAAGAAAAGGGGGCACATCTATTAAAAAATTTGATCCAGTTGTTCTAAGAGAAAAGGTATGTTCTGATCAAACGGTAAAAATAATGCAACAATGTTTGCAAGGTGTCATGACTCAGGGGACTGGGCGGCAACTCGTAAGCTCCATGTTCAAAATTGCGGGAAAAACGGGTACTGCAGAAATTCAAGGCGAGAAAGGACAGTATGGCGAGGATGAGTCCAATAGTTCCTATCAGGCGTCATTTGTAGGGTATTTTCCGGCTGATAATCCAATTTATAGCTGTATTGTGGTCATATCGAGGCCCAATCCATCAATTGCATATTATGGAGCCGAAGCTGCAGGAACTGTATTTGCAGAAGTAGCAAATAAGGTATTTGCATCCTCTTTGAAATACCATAAGGCTGTAAATGAAGGGTTTAAATCCACAGATTTACCGCGGTTTAAAACGAGTTATTCAAAAGATATTCTTTACGTAGTACAGAATCTTGGTTTGCCATATCAAACGAATACTCTTGGAGATTGGCAAGGCGCCGATACCACAAAAGGAAAGCTTATCATAACCAGCAAATTAATACTCGATGCGGGTCTTCCGAACGTTAGAGGAATGAATGCGAAAGATGCTGTCTACTTACTTGAGAGCAAAGGACTAATAGTTACGATGAAAGGTTATGGAACCGTGTTTAGGCAATCATTAAATCCTGGTTCTGCAATTACAAGAGGTCAATTGATAGAATTAGAACTTAAATGAAAACCTTACGCGAAATAGTAAATGGAATAACATTGATCTCAGTGAGAGGAAATTTGGATAGGCAGATTGAAATGCTGACGTTTGACTCCCGTAATGCATCAAAGCACTGCCTTTTCTTTGCTATAAAAGGAACAAGTAACGATGGACATGATTATATTTCTGCCGCCTTAGAAAATGGTTGTCGAAATTTTGTTGTCCAAGATATCAAGAGAATTTCATCAGAAGGTATAAATGCTATTGAGGTTGCAGACACCTCCCTTGCTTTAGGAATTGCGGCATGCAACTTCTTTGAAAATCCATCAAAAAAAATCAAATTGATTGGTGTAACAGGGACCAATGGAAAGACAACCACAACTACACTTCTTCATAATCTTTTTTCGCACTTCAATGTAAAAGTTGGCTTGCTTTCTACGGTTATAAATAAAATAGGAAATCAGGAAATCCCTTCAACTCACACAACGCCAGATCCAATTCAATTAAATGCCTTATTAAAAAAAATGTACGATAGGGGATGTGAATATTGTTTTATGGAAGTCAGTTCACACGCCATTCACCAACAACGTACTGCGGGTCTTGATTTCAATGGTGCAGTTTTTACAAATATTACACATGATCATTTAGATTACCACCAGACATTTTCAGCATATATTAATGTGAAAAAATCTTTCTTTGACGGATTAGGTAGCGCGGCTTTTGCTTTGACAAATGCGGATGATAAGAACGGAATGGTGATGTTGCAGAATACAAAGGCTAAAAAACTGAGTTACGCCATCAAAACACCGGCAGATATTAAAGGGAAAATTATTGAAAACGCATTTAGTGGCCTGGTTCTTCAGATAAATAATCAAGAGGTTTATACCAAATTAGTAGGTGAGTTTAATTCCTACAACTTGCTTGCTGTTTACGGTGTAGCGATATCCTTAGGTTTTGATGCGCTTGAGGTGCTTATAGGATTGAGTAATCTCAACGCTGTTGATGGACGTTTTCAATACTTCAGAAGTCAAGGAGGTATTACCGTTATTGTAGATTACGCGCACACACCCGATGCATTAGAAAATGTGCTCAAAACCGTCAACGCCATTAAAAAGGAATCTGACAAAGTTTTCACGCTAGTCGGTTGCGGTGGTGATAGAGATAAAACAAAACGTCCTCTGATGGCTAAAATTGCTGCGAAAATGAGTCAGCAGGTTATTTTGACATCTGATAATCCCAGAACTGAGGATCCTTTGAAAATTTTGAATGAAATGGAGGCGGGCTTGACGAGAGAACAACAAAGTAAAACGTTAACGGTACCGGATAGAAAACAAGGAATTAAATCGGCAATCCTTCTAGCACAACCCGGAGACATTATTTTAATTGCAGGCAAGGGGCATGAAAAATACCAAGAAATCAATGGTGTGAAACATGATTTTGATGATTTTAAGATTACTAAAGAATTAACAAACGATTTGAATAAATAATGCTTTACTACTTATTTGATTACCTCGATAAGATGAATTTTCCTGGCGCAGGGCTGTTCAGCTTTATCTCGTTTCGGGCAGCTATGGCATTGATAACGTCGTTAATCGTTTCAATTATCTTCGGCAAGAAAATTATCTCGACGCTTCGCAAACAACAAATTGGAGAGACAGTTCGTGACCTTGGTCTAGTGGGCCAGTTGGAAAAATCTGGAACCCCGACAATGGGCGGGTTAATTATTTTAAGCGCTGTTTTAATTCCAACTATTTTATTTGCCAAACTCCAAAATATTTATGTCATAACAATGATAATAGCAACCGTTTGGTTAGGTGTGGTGGGATTTTTAGACGATTACATTAAAGTATTTAAAAAAAATAAGGAAGGGTTAAAGGGGTCTTTCAAAGTTATCGGTCAAGTGGGTGTTGGATTGATCGTTGGCTGCGTACTTTATTTCTCTGATGATGTGACCGTCCATAAGAGGGTAAGCGCAGATTATCAATTACAAAACGATGAGGAGTTTGTGACACACCTTCATGTGCAGGATGAAGGAGAAAATTACAAATGGATTAAAACTGACGACATGACAACGACGATTCCATTTATTAAGGGAAATGAATTTAATTACAACTGGTTAATCGGCGATATGAATAAATCATACGGTTGGTTGCTTTTCATTCCGATTGTAATCTTTATCGTAATTGCTGTTTCGAATGGGGCGAATATGACGGATGGTTTGGATGGTTTAGCTTCAGGGACATCGGCGATTATAGGTTTGGCGTTGGCAGTTTTGGCATATGTCAGTTCGCATGCAAAGTTTGCAGATTACCTCAATGTTATGTATATACCCCTTGCCGAGGAGATGGTAATTTTTATTGCTGCATTTGTTGGGGCATGTATTGGCTTCATGTGGTACAATTCGTTTCCTGCACAAGTATTTATGGGTGATACGGGAAGTTTAGCTATTGGTGGAATAATAGCTGTTTTTGCCATCGCCATAAGAAAAGAACTACTCATACCTGTTTTGTGTGGGGTTTTTCTTATCGAAAATCTCTCAGTGATGCTTCAAGTAGGTTATTTTAAATACACAAAGTTCAGATTTGGTCAAGGTAAAAGAATCTTTCTCATGGCACCATTGCACCATCACTTCCAGAAAAAAGGGTTGCATGAAGCAAAAATTGTTTCAAGGTTTTGGATCGTGGGTGTATTACTCGCGGTAGTAACGATTGTTACACTTAAATTAAGATAATATGTTGGGTAAAGGAAAGCATATTGTCATTTTAGGAGCCGGAGAAAGCGGCCTAGGTGCAACACTACTTGCCTTGAAAAAAGAGTGGAATGTCTTTGTTTCAGATGCAGGCAAAGTGAAAGAGGAATTTAGAATCCAGCTTCAAAATTTAGGTGTTGAATGGGAAGAAGGTCGACACGATGAAGAAAGAATCTTAACCTGTGATTTAGTAGTGAAATCACCTGGTATTCCGAATACTATTTCACTCATTGAAGCACTTCGGGGTAAAGGAATACCTGTTATTTCGGAAATAGAATTTGCCAGTTACTACTCGAAGGGAAAGAAGATATGCGTTACGGGTAGTAATGGTAAAACCACTACTACCATGCTCACACACCACATTCTGAAAAAAGCAGGATGGGATGTTGGTTTAGCGGGGAATATCGGACAAAGTTTTGCAAAACAGGTGGCAGAAAACGATCGCGAATGGTACGTAATTGAACTGAGCTCATTTCAGCTCGACGATATGTTTAATTTCAAAGCCGATATCGGTATTCTTACAAATATCACTCCTGACCATTTAGACCGATATGCCTATGAAATGCAACGGTATGTAGATGCAAAATTTAGGATTTTAAATAATCAAACACATGAGGATTGGTTCATCTATAATTTTGATGACCCAGTTATTAAAACTGAAATTTCGAGACGAAAACTCTCCATGAAAACAGCACCTTTCTCCCTCAAAGAAGAAATTAAACCCGGCGGGTACGCAAACACAAAACAACTAACAATAAACATAAAAGATCAATTTACTATGTCCATCCATGATTTAGCCTTAAAGGGTAAGCACAACACCCAAAATTCGTTGGCAGCAGGAATTGCCGCGAGAATTTTAGAGATTCGAAAAGATGTGGTCCGAGAAAGTTTAGAAGACTTTGTAAATGTTGAACACCGTTTAGAATTCGTTGCAAAAGTAAACGGAATAGAATTTATAAACGACTCAAAGGCAACCAATATTAATTCTACCTGGTTTGCCCTAGAAAGTATGGAAAAACCTGTTATTTGGATTGTTGGCGGCGTCGACAAAGGCAATAACTACGATGAATTAATGGACTTAGTAAAAGACAAGGTAAAAGTTATCATTTGCCTTGGAAAAGAAAACCAAAAAATAATTGATGCCTTCTCCTCAATTGTAGATAAAATTGTCGAGGTTAATTCTGCAGTTGAAGCGGTAGCCCACGCCTATAGACTAGCGAAAAAAGAGGAAACTGTTCTTTTATCTCCAGCCTGCGCAAGCTTTGATCTCTTCGAAAATTACGAGGATCGAGGCAATCAATTCAAACAGGCAGTAAGAATGTTGTAGAATGGGTAAAGAGTTATTTCAAAAAATCGAAAGCCAAATCGCAGAAGCGAGGATTGATGGTTTTCGGAGCGCCCAAAATAATTCAATGATAGCAATTGGAAAAGTGTTGGAAATGGATACATTTTGTTGGCAATACCCCAATATCGAAGAATTAGAACGTACAATTCTTTCTTTCCCATTTTCAATATTATGGTTAGGAAACCCTCAAGAAATATATGCACTCATGAAGAGGGGAAATATTGAACAAGGAAAGCTAATTACAATCTGTTATGACAACGAGGAGACAGAACACGATGTCAATTCGGCATTGGAATCTTGCGTTAAAATGAAGTTTAAACCAGGAATTTTACTCTTTACGAGTTCCACAAGTAACACGGAATTTAATATGAGAAGTTTTAAAGATTTCATTCAATTGATTCAAACCAAGTGAGAGATTACCTGAAATACCTGAAAGGCGACCCTACCATCTGGATCATAACCATTTTACTGATGGCTTTTTCCTTAGTAACGGTTTACAGTTTCGTGCCAATACTTGTGAAAATTGAGGGAGGTTCACCCCTTCAATACCTGTTGAAACATTTTCTTTACGTGATCATTGCATTTTTTATTATGTTTTTAATCCATAGAGCAGATTCGAAATATATTGGTCAATTAGCAAAGTTTAGTTACTATGTTTCCATCCTAGCACTTTTGTTTACGCTTTTCTTTGGCACTGAAGTTAACGATGCCGGTCGGTGGATTAAAATTCCATTTATTGGGCTCACCTTTCAGTCTTCAGACTTTGCCAAGTTGGCGCTTATCTTATACCTGTCAAGGCTACTGGTGAAAAAGAAAGAAAAGTTGAACGCCTGGAAAGAAGGGGTTTTTCCCGTTGTGTTGCCAATAATTGTTATCTGTTTTTTGATCTTTAAGGATAATTTTTCAACTGCAGCAATGCTGTTCATGCTTTCTTTCGCCATGCTTTTCATTGGTAGAATGCCATTCGGAAAACTTGTAATTATGATGGGTGCGGGTATTGGATTGGTTTTTTTAATTATTATGGTCCACAAGGCTTCTCCTCAATTAAATCTTCTTCCTCGTTATGAAACATGGGTTAGTCGTTATAACTCAAAGGTGGACGAATCCTCTGCGGACATATTAAAAAATGCTCAGGCAAACAATGCAAAATTAGCAATACATAATGGTGCATTTATGGGTCAGGGCGTAGGTGACGGCAAACTTAAAGAATTCATCCCAGAGGCCTACGCAGATTTTTACTACTCAAGTTTTGTTGAAGAATTTGGTTTAATTTCTGCCATAATATTAATATTAATGTATTTAATCTTACTGTTACGTATAATCCGAATCGCCCTGAAAACGGATGATTTATTTCAAACATATGCCTGTATGGGCATAGGAATTCACCTTCTCACCCAGGCAAGTATCAACATGTTGGTTTGTACAGGTATTTTTCCGGTAACAGGTCAAAATATGCCATTTTTGGCGATGGGTGGTTCAGCATTAATTATGGCATGTGCTTCAATCGGTATTGTACAGTCATTTGCTTATAATTTACAAAAGAGAAAATTAATGCAGAGCGAAACAACTTTTCAAACAGCGGGTGTATGATGATTAAAAGGGTAATCATATCCGGAGGAGGAACGGGGGGGCATATCTTTCCCGCAATAGCTATTGCTGATGAATTAAAGAAACGTTACCCAAAAGCTGAAATTTTGTTCGTTGGTGCCGAAGGAAGAATGGAAATGGAGAAAGTTCCTCTTGCGGGTTATCCCATTGTGGGATTACCAATATCTGGTCTTCAAAGAAAAATAACATTTTCTAATTTCTTGTTGCCATTTAAAATCGTACTTAGTCTTTTGAAAGCAAGAAAAATTATTCGCAATTTTAAGCCGCAGTTGTTAATCGGAGTCGGTGGCTTTGCTAGTGGTCCAACGTTGAAAATGGGGAATTTATTAGGAATACCCACCTTATTGCAGGAGCAAAATTCCTACGCGGGAAAAACCAATAAAATATTGGGAAAGAAAGCCAGTACAATATGTGTCGCATACGAAGGAATGCACTTATTTTTCCCTTCTGAAAAAATTATACTAACTGGAAATCCGGTAAGGAAAGAAATCGTAAATATCACAGTTTCAAAAACAGAGGCTTTGGATTTTTTTAAGTTGGATCCGTCTAAAAAAATAGTTTTGGTTATTGGAGGATCTTTGGGCGCTCGGGCAGTAAACGATGCAATCTTAAACGATTTAGTAAAATGGAAATCTTTAGAAGGAAGGGTTCAAGTATTGTGGCAATGTGGTAAACTCTACTATGAGTCATTAAAAAGTAAGGTAGCCACTGGTGGGACTAAGAATATTTTTCTTTCGGAATTTATTCAGCGAATGGATTTAGCCTATTCTGCCGCTGATCTTGTCATTTCCCGTGCCGGGGCTTTATCTATTTCAGAATTGTGTATGATGGGTAAAGCATCGATTTTGGTACCATCACCAAATGTGGCCGAGAATCATCAGATGAAAAATGCAATGTCGCTAGTTGTAAAAAATGCTGCTGTCATGATTAATGACGAAGATTTGACGAATAATTTATTTAACCAGGTGGAACGGTTACTCGGCAACGATGAGGAACGGCTGAAAATTGAAACTAATTGCCATTTATTAGCTAAACCACTCGCTACAGAAAGTATAATTGATGAATGCGAAAAAATAGTAGCAAAATGTTAGGGATAAGGTTGGATAAATATTCGTCCATTTATTTTATCGGTATTGGAGGAATTGGGATGTCTGCATTGGCACGTTATTTTTTAAATCAAGGAAAAAAAGTCGGCGGTTATGATAGATGCCCTAGTGAGTTGACAGAAAAATTAATTTCAGAAGGGGCCTGGATTCATCATACAGATGATACCGAAGAAATTCCACCATGTTTCACTTCGTTAGAAAATACGCTTGTAATTTACACTCCTGCAATCCCTAAATCAATGTCAGAGTTAAAATACTTTCAGTCCCATAAGTTTCTAGTGGCGAAAAGAGCAGAGATTTTGGGTCTAATTTCTAGAAGCTCATCGGGGTTGTGTGTAGCAGGTACACATGGAAAAACTACCACAAGTGCTATGCTCGCAAATATTCTCAATGAGAGTACTTGGAAATGCAATGCTTTTTTGGGTGGAATTGCCACAAACTTTAATTCAAATTTCATACTTTCCTCAACCAGTCAATGGACAATTTTTGAAGCTGATGAATTTGATCGGTCATTTTTACAACTTAGTCCGCATAGCACTATAATCACGGCAGTTGACCCGGATCATCTCGATATATATGGGAGTAAAGAACAATTTCTTGATGGATTTCGCCAATATGCAATGAAATCGGATATGAAAGGGTTTTCAGTCCAAAAGGAGGGCCTAAACTTACCAAGTTTGTCAAAAGTGATCAGCTACGCTTTATTTTCAAGCACAGCAGACTACACTATCACAAATCTGCATTGGAGTCAGGGCTTCTTATTTGCGGACGTTCGAGGCAGGAAATTTACTGCCTCTAATGTTCAACTTGGGATACCCGGTTTTCACAATGCCGAAAATGCTCTCGCTTGTATTGCATTACTGAGTGAATTAGGTATGTCAGAATTCGAAATCCGTAAAGGTTTAGCTAGTTTCCTGGGGGTAAAAAGAAGATTTGAATACCATATTCGCACCAACAACTTAATTTACGTTGATGACTATGCGCACCACCCTGAGGAAATAAAAAGTTTGATTGCTTCCTTAAAAATGTTACATCCCGATATTCCCCTTATTGGTATTTTTCAACCACATCTTTTTACCCGAACAAGAGACTTCGCAGAAGGTTTTGCAAATGAGCTGGCCAAGTTAGATGAATTAGTATTGATGCCAATTTACCCTGCACGCGAGGAACCGATTTTTGGTATTACAAGTGAGTGGTTGATGCAACAGATAAAACTCGAATCAAAATCATTGAAAACCCCCACAGAGGTAATTCAGCATTTCAAAAATTTAAAAAGAGGCGTTGTGGTATCCATTGGCGCGGGTGATATTGACAGGATTATATTGCCTTTAAAAGAAATATTAGAAACCAATTTGACAGCATGAAACAATGGTATAAAATAATAAGTTGGTTTATTTTATTGTCATGTGTTATCGTAATTTTCTATTTTGCAGACACATTAGATAAAAACAAGATTGTCGATACTCCCAAGATTGCCATAGAATATCAAGGTGAAAATGTTTTATTGACAGAGAAGGAATTACTATCTAGACTTACCCAAAAACAATTACTATTTGACGGACAGAAGGTTCATGAATTAAATATTCCAGGCCTTGAAAAGGCATTGAATGAAATGCCAGAGGTCAGAAGCGCAAACGTTTTTCGTGAAATAGGAAGTGCTTGGAATATTCAATTGGAGTTAAGAAAACCAATTGCTCGAATTTTCAATAAATATGGCGAATCGTTTTACATAGACTCAGATGGGGTTTTGATGAATAGATTAGACCTTCATGTGGCAAGAACAGTAGTATTTTCAGGGAACATAAAGGATAAATTTTTTAAGGGAAATATAAAGGATATTATTAACAACGACTACTTGAAAAGTATTAAAATATTAGATGACATCTACCGGATTTCAAGTTATGTTTGTAACGATCCGCTATTGTATCATTTGATTGCCCAAGTGCACATTGACGATGCTGGGAACTTTCTCTTGATTCCAATAGCCGATGGAGTAACAATATATTTTGGAAAAGCAGATTCTGATCAACAAGTTGCTGATAAATTTGAGCGTCTTAAGATTGTTTACAGGCATGGACTGCCTTATGAAGGATGGAATAAGTACGAAGAAATTAATTTAAGTTATGATGGACAAATCGTTTGCAGGAAAAGAAATGAGTAATCATTCAATCGTAAAGAGTCCAGTTATTATTGGTTTGGATATTGGAACAACAAAAATTGCTTGTTTTGTAGGCCGGAAAAATGAATATGGGAAAATAGAGATTATTTCCATGGGTAGGAGTGAGTCCCTTGGCGTGATGCGTGGTGTTGTTTCAAATATCGAACGTACAATTCAATCGATTACCACGGCAGTTCAAGATGCTCAAAATTGCAAAGACGGAAACTTAATCATAAAAAATGTATATGTAGGCATTGCCGGCCAGCACATTAAAAGTATTCAACACAGAGGTATTTACACTCGAAGAGCAAAAGATGGGGAGATTTCCCAACGAGATATAGATAATTTCATTGATGATATGTATCAAATGATTATGAATCCTGGTGAAGAAATTATCGATGTAATCCCGCAAGAATATATTGTAGATAAGGAACCTGAAATTAAAGATCCGATTGGCATGGCAGGTACAAGACTTGAGGCTAATTTTCATATCATAACGGGTCAAGTAAGTAATGTAATGAATATTAAAAAATGTATCGACAGGTCAAACCTCAATACTAAAGGTATTATTCTGGAACCAATAGCTTCTGCAGAAGCGGTTCTAAGTGACGAGGAGAAAGAGGCGGGCGTCGTTTTAATTGATGTTGGTGGTGGGACAACAGATGTGGCTATTTTTCAAGATGGGTTGATTCGACATACAGCCGTAATCCCATACGGTGGAAATATTATAACCCAAGACATTAAAGAAGGGTGCAAAATAATGCAGCGTCATGCTGAAGCTCTTAAGGTGCGATTTGGGAGTGCTCTGGCATCTGAAAGTAAGGATAATGAGGTAGTTTGTATACCTGGAATTAGAGGAAAAGACCCAAAAGAAATCACATTAAAAAATCTTGCGAGTATAATTCAGGCTAGAATGGAAGAAATAATCGAGTTAGTAAATTATGAAATCAAAAATTCTGGCTACAGCAAGAAATTAATAGGGGGTATCGTAGTCACAGGCGGCGGAGCTCAATTAAATCATTTGACACAACTTTTTGAGTATATGACAGGAATGGATACAAGGATTGGTTATCCAACAGAGCACCTGGCAAATACCAACGAAATAAAAAATTTATCAAGTCCAATGTATGCTACAGGAATTGGTCTAGTGCTTAAAGGATTTGAGGAGTTTGAAAAGAAATTTAAAGAACAGTCTGTTCCTCAAGAGGTCACAACAAAAAGTGAAGTTGCAGGGCATTCTGTTAAACAAAAACGAGGTAGCTTTTTTGATAAAATATTACCGAAAGTAAAGGACTTTTTTGATGATAACGATAATTAATAACGATATAATTTAATTGATATGCCATTAGAATTTGATATGCCGAAAGAAAATAACTCCATTATAAAAGTAATTGGTGTTGGCGGTGGAGGTAGTAATGCCGTAAACCATATGTTTAACCAAGGAATTGCAGGTGTTGATTTCATTGTTTGCAATACTGATCGTCAAGCACTTGATATTTCACCTGTTCCCCATAAAATACAATTAGGACCCACATTGACAGAAGGTAGAGGTGCAGGGATGATTCCAGAAATAGGCATGAATGCCGCTATGGAAAATATTGAAGAAATCAGAGAATTACTATCAAAAAACACCAAAATGGTTTTTGTGACTGCCGGTTTAGGTGGAGGAACTGGAACTGGTGCCGCACCTGTTATTGCACAAGCTGCACGAGACCTGGGTATTCTTACCGTAGGTATAGTGACAGTTCCTTTTAATTTTGAGGGTAGAAAACGCCGCCAGCAGGCAGAAGATGGATTGAACAAAATGCGAGAAAATGTCGATACGCTTTTAATCATTAATAATGAAAGATTGCGTGATTTTGGTAAAGATATGTCACTTTCACAAGCCTTCGGTCACGCTGATAATATTTTAACCGTTGCTGCGAAAGGTATAGCTGAGGTAATTTCAGTTACAGGAATTATAAATGTTGATTTTAATGATGTGAATACCGTTTTACGTAATTCAGGAAGAGCAATAATGGGCAGTGCAATCGGTGAGGGCGAAAATAGAGCATTAGATGCCGTTCAAAATGCATTAATTTCTCCGTTATTGAATGATAATGATATTTCTGGAGCCAAATATGTTTTATTAAATATCACATATGGAAACAAAGAGGTAATGATGGATGAAATTACGGAAATCACTGATTATATTCAGGATGCAGCCGGTGCCACTGCGGATGTCATTTGGGGTCATGGTTACGACGGAACGCTTGAAGATAAGTTAAATATTACCTTAATTGCGACTGGTTTTATCTCTGAACCTTTGACAGGATTTGAGAAAGCTCCAGAGCGTAAAGTAGTATCCTTGGATGAAGAATCAAGAAAAGAATTACTAACTCCGCTTGATTCACCGCTAAATTCAAATTTAGTAAGCGAAAACTTAGCTGCCGAGCCTACCGTTTCTGAACTATTGCAACAAGAACCTTTTTTGAAGGGTGAAAAAAGCAGTGAGACTATAATTAATCCGCTTACTCACCCCCTTGGTTCTTCTGATACAGTTGACATGGATCCGTCGGTAATTGATGACTCAAATACAGAGACAACAGAAAATTTATTACATAAAGAGTCTTTGAACCCAGAGATAGAGTCTTCTTCATCCCCCAAGATATCATATAATTTGTTTGAATCTTCTGAGGAAACTGATGAGTCTTCTGAAGTTACACCAGTCTATAATGAGGCATTAATCAACGATACAGTCGAAACCTCTAAGGATGCTATATGTACGGATAAAACAAGTGAATCATCGGATTTAGTAGAAGAATCAAGTGAGGCATTCACTTGGGACCTGAATGTGAAGGCTCAAGACGACTTGCAAAGTGATAATGAAACAACACCAGCCGTCAATGAGGGGGTCGTGAAACACACACTCGATGAGGAAACTTCAGCTTTGGAAACTTCGGCTGAAGAGAAAAGTACCTTTAGTCCCGAAGAAGTACAACGCAGAACTCACGACCGTGTATCGAAAATTCAAGAATACACTTCAAAACTTAAAAAAGCAGACGGTATAAACGAATTTGAAAAGGAACCGGCATTCGTTAGAAGAAATATAAAACTAAATACATCACCTCCGAGTTCTCAGGAAAACTTTTCGAGATTTGGACTTGCTGATGACGGAACCGGAAAATTCTCTATCAATAATAATAATTTCCTGCACGATAACGTAGATTAGATGAGTCTTTCCGCAAAAGTTAATGATGCTATCAAACAAGCAATGCTAGCTAAAGAAAGAGAGAGACTTGCCGCATTGAGAGATATAAAATCAAAGCTTTTACTAGAGGCTACCTCTGGAGTAGGCGGGGTTGTCACCGACGATGTGGCACTCAAGATTTGTATGAAATTATTCAAGCAGAGAATGGAAACGTATGACTTGTATGTTGCTCAGGGCCGCGAGGATTTGGCATCTGTTGAACTCTTTCAAGCAAAAGTTATTGAGGAATACCTACCAAAAATGTTAAGTGAAGAGGAAATTCATCAGGAGGTGTTGAAGGTGATCAAAGAGACTGGTGCAGAGGGTCCACATCAAATGGGTATGGTGATGGGCATTTTGACGTCACGACTTGCTGGAAAAGCTGATGGTAAGGTCATCGCACAACTCGTAAAGGGAGCATTAACTAATTAAACAGACAACAAACACATAAGGAAAACGCACTGAGAGGTGCGTTTTTTTTTATATTTGAATGATGAACATTAATCAGCTAAAAAATGAGTTGCTTGTAGTGATAAAGAACCTACACAACAAGGGTTGGTCTCCTGCTACCTCCACAAATTATTCTTTCAAAGACAAGGATAATCAAATATGGGTAACAAGATCCGGAGTTGATAAATCGAGCATTACTAGTGAGGATTTCATAACTATTTCGACCGATGGTAATTCTATGGGAGAATATGTAGATTGCGTACCATCAGCTGAATCTGTCATTCATTGTGTACTTTACGAAATATTTCCTGAAACTAAATTTATCTTGCATAGTCATGGTCCTTTTCCTGTTTTAATTTCATCAAGATTTAAATCTGAATTAAAGATTCAGGGGTATGAATTACAAAAAGGATTTCCAAATACCCGAACCCATCAGACAGAATCTATTATTCCAATCTTTTTTAATAACCAAGACATGGGGTATTTCAAACAGGAGCTAGTGCGACGAAAATTACAACTAAAAAATAATTGTTTTATTATCGAAAAACACGGAACATATGCCTGGGGAAATACCCTTTTTGATGCAAAAAAACATTTGGAAACTTTAGATTATCTTTGTCAATGTGAATTTTTAAATGGCAAATAATGGCAGTTTTATCGATTCCTGAAAGTGGTGTACAAATTAAAAACGTATCTGAAATCCGAGGGTTTTTTAACGCACGTGGGATTTTCTTCGACCAATGGTTATGCGATGTGGAATTTTCCGATTCAGCGTCGTCAGAAGATATTCTCAGAGCCTATGAGAAAGACTTAGTTCCTTTTATGAAAAAAGGGGCATATCAGACAGCAGATGTAATTTCTATTCATTCATCCACGGAAAATTACAATGCGCTTAGATCAAAATTTTTAGCTGAACATATTCATACTGAGGATGAAATACGTTTTTTTGTGGATGGTAAAGGCCTATTTTGGTTTAATATTGAGGGAGACCTCATTTTCAATTTGCTCTGTGAAAAAGGTGATTTGATTTCAGTACCTGCAGGGATCAAACATTGGTTTGATGCCGGTGAAAAAGAACCGTTCGTCAAGGCAATAAGAATATTTATTGACACAAGCGGTTGGGTACCCCACTACACTGAATCTCAAATAGAAAAGTCTTATGCTCACTTCAAAATGCCATAAATGGGATCAAGCTGCCGCGTTATACTTTCCGATATAGAGGGAACGACATCGTCTGTTTCATATGTTTACGATATCCTTTTTCCTTATTTTAGAGAACACATTGCTGAAATCACTCAGTTTGCTCATCTCGCTGAGGTAAAGGAAGCTTTTTTGGAAGTAATAGGTATATGCGAGCATGAGGAAGGTCAAATCTTGACGACAAGTGAAGCAATCATACAGAAATTACTCGAATGGAGTATCAATGATAAAAAGTACACGCCGCTTAAGACGCTGCAAGGAATAATTTGGAGTAAAGGCTATCAACTTGGTGAATTAAAAGGACATGTTTATGACGATGTATCGGTTAATTTAGAGCGATGGGCGGCAAATGGATTGAAAATAGGAATATATTCTTCTGGATCAATTACCTCTCAAAAGCTACTTTTCAAGTATTCATTATCGGGAGATTTAACCAAATGGTTGTCTTGTTATTTTGATACAACTATTGGACACAAAAGAAATGAGGATTCATACCTTAGAATAGCTGCACGTTTAGGTCAAGATCCAAGCGAGATAGTCTTTCTTTCAGACATTCAAGAGGAACTGAGTGCAGCTCGTCAAGCGGGATTCAAAACTATTCATGTTTTGCGTGAAGAGGGCTCTTCAAGCACTTCAACCTACAGGGCAAAAGACTTTAATGAGGTGAATAACCTGCTCCATCAACTTTAAGCACCCAAAAAGGAATCATTTTTTGGTCATTCTTTCGGAATGATAAAAACCTTCAAATGAAGTATCTCTTTTTTCTTTCGGGTATTGGTTTTTAAGGTTATTAACCTGTCCTGGAAAAAATATTTTCCACTTGTATTGAAGGTTACATCAATTTTAGCAGTTTTTCCCGGATCAATGGGGCCTGTAGGCAATAGAACATTCGTGCATGTGCATTCGGTCTCAAATGAATAAATCATGAGGGGTACTTTCCCTCTATTAGTCACATAATAAGTGTAGTGAATTGTTTCTCCCTCTATTGTTTTAGGAAATTTTACACTTTTTTGCGGGACATAAAAAACCGCCGACTGTGCGACAACAGCGGCGGTTATGAAAAATATGATGATTGCTAATCGATACCTCAATGAAATTAATTGTTAGTGGGTGCTCCTGAATTATTTACAGGTGTACCATTCTCTGGAGCGGGACCAACTTCTCCCTTAATTCGGAGAATGGAGATTCCTCCTTCGACGTTCACTGCATTAGAGGTAATAGTTACCGTTTTGTTAATTGGGCCGGGTCTTTTAGTGTCATATTTAACACGAATTGTACCTTTGGCTCCTGGTGCTATCGGTTCTTGCGAATATTCAGGCACCGTACAACCGCATGACCCTTTAGCATTGGAAATAATCAAAGGCTGATCGCCGGTGTTTTTAAAATCAAAAGAACAGTAGGGCTCACCGTCATACTTAATGTTGCCATAATCGTGAGTTTCCTTAGAGAACTCAATTTTAGCGCCTGATTGAACGGGTGTGCCTTGGGCTGTGACAGTCACAAATGCTGCCATTAAAAATGCAAAGGAGAATATTAAATTTTTCATAAGGTTATTAGTTTTTTATATTATATCAACAAAGATAGGGCCTTGTTAAAGCAATTGGTTTTTTTTAACACTTCATTAACATTCAATAATTATCTCTGTTAATCTCTTTTTAACCATCCCTTTTTAAGAAAATAGATGATAAGAATTACAGACAATAATGACATCAAGCCGATAACTATGAAATACCCGTAATGATAATCTAATTCTGGAATGTATTTGAAATTCATGCCATATATACCAACAATGAATGTGAGCGGGATGAAAATAGACGATACAACCGTTAAAGTTTTCATTACTTGATTCATTCTTTGTCCCTGAATGGCATAATATAAATTGGCAATTCCTTCAATAATTTGCTTATTTGCTTCAATTTCCTCGAGAATTGCTGAACATGACTTGTATAAATTTTGAAAATAGCGAGTATTCTCTTTTTCAATAAATCTACTATCTGAGGATAATAGTTCGTTACAAATTTCACGCATCGGTAAAACGACCTTTCGAAGAGAAATTAGTTTACGTTTTGTAGTTTCTAATTCCCTGAATAATTGCTTACTCTGATATTCATTTATTTGATCGTCGATATACTCAATATTTTTTATACATTCTGCCAATACTTCAAAATAATTGTCAATGATGGCCTCAAGTAGACGAAATAATAAAAAATCTGTTCCTTTGGATCTAATTTTTCCACGTCCTTTCACAATTCGGTCGCGAACATCTGCAAAATGGTCTGAGGATTTATCTTGATATGAAATTAAGTAATTTTTGTGTAAGATAAAACTCATGTTTTCGTCAATCAACGTATTTTCGCCTAGACCGCTCGGTAAAAGTGATTTTAAGGCAAAATATAAAAAGTTAGGATACTCCTCCACCTTTGGTCGCCTTGAGGGAAAATAAAGTGCCTCAATAATTAACTTATCAATTCCAAGATTTTGTGCCAAATGCTCTATGGATTGCCTATCCTCTAACCCGTGATAGTTTAGCCAACAAATGTGGTCATCATCCACATCATTTTTTGAAAACGAATGTAAGAAATACTCGCTTGATTCCTCGTTTATGGAATAAAAGGCACTACTGTATTTGTATAATTGACAATTACTCATAACTAATCGGAGACTTTCCTTTACTGAATGCGCAGCCATCGCAATGAGGTTGTTTTTTTAAAAATTTCCCATAGAATAGTTTGGCCAGGTATCCGACGGCTAAGGTTATTGTTAAGATTACCACAATGACTTGAGTCATAAACCTAATTTTTTTTCCCAGAATTCATTCAACAATACTACCAATTTTCTCGACATGTTATTGTAAAATCTTTTTGTTCTGTATCCGCCAACCCAATTGATACCTCTAATTGCATTGGTAACAAAAATTTCATCAGCAGCAAGTATGTTTTGAGGAAGGATTGCACATTCATATACTTTGATGCCATGCATTATTGCCAAATTTACAATCTGCATCCTCATTGTTCCTGCCAAACATCCTTCATCTAGACTCGGAGTATACAATACACCATTACTTACTATGAAAATATTACATGACGATGTTTCTAGAATATTTCCTTTATCGTTTGATAAAAAAACGTCGTCTAGCCCTTTTTCTTGAGCGGAAATAGCAGCCATAACATAAGTCAAACCTGTTTTCGTTTTGTAGTTGGACAGAAAATTCTTTTGTAGTTTGATGTCCTGGTAAATATCAACTTCGAGGCCTTTCGCATTTAATTCAAAGTGGTTGACATCATAGGGGTATACCTCTATGTAGTAAGTGCACTCATTTGAATCAGGAAGATAAGCACCTCCCGTAACTCTATCGAGGGAAAGCCTACATCTTCCGCCTTCTTTGATGTTCGATTTCTGTAAAAGGTCTTTCAATTTTTCCTCGAAAAAAATAGAGTTAAAATAGCTGGGAGTTCGCATTTTAATTGCTTTCGCTCCCTCAATTAATCGTTTAATATGATTTTCTATATTCAAAGGGCGCCCACCAATCACGCGGATACTTTCAAAAACACCATCACCGTATAAATGTCCTCGGTTTCCCGGATGTATCGTAGGCGCATCTGCAGGTAATAGAGTTCCGTTATTGTTGACGTAGAGCACTGACATTATGAAATCAATTCAAAAAAAGTTATTAGTTTTTTGGGTTCCAGCAAAGTTACATAAAGAATACCAAAAAGTGCTCCTCCAATATGTGCTTCGTGCGCAATACCACTATTTCCTCTTTTCATCGCCAAATACTCAATTAATAGATAAATTGGTCCAAAAATAAAAGCAGGTATTGGGATTGGGATAAAAAATAAACCTAGCTTCATGGTAGGATGCCAAAAAATTGCAGCGAAGATAACTGCTGAAACAGCACCGGAAGCGCCCAAACTTTGATAATGCCTATTGTCTTGATGCTTAAAATATAAATATCCCGTTGCAAAGATACCTCCCAGAAAGTACAATATTAAAATATGAATGATCCCCTGTTCAGGCCCAAACTCACTACGCCACTGGTCCTCAAGAAAGGATCCCAGAAAATACACAGAAAGCATGTTAAAAGTAAAGTGTTGAAAATCAGCATGTATGAGAATATGAGAAATAACTCTGAAGTTTTCGTTATTTCGTTTTATTCGATAAGGAAAAAATGATAATTTAGCTAAACGAATTTGAGAATTAAAACAAATCACTGAAAAGCAGCCTGTTATAAAAATCAAAATCAAAATAATACTGAAGCCGTGAAGCGCTGAAAACATACAACACTAAATTAATAATTTCAACGAATTGCCAAGATTTTTAATTTTCCTTTTTACTTTTTTTATCCTACTAGGTTGTGAGTCAAGACAGGAGGAAAATAATGACTATGTAGATAAATTTTTTTTATACGACGCATCGTTAACGGATGAGGAAAAATTTTCGAAAGCCCTTGAGACGCGTTTTTTAAAATCACTAGGACTGAATGAGAAACAGCAGTCAGCTGTTTTAAGTTTTTACAAGGCAAATTCATTTGGATTCAAACATTATTCAAACAATTCCTTGAGTAAGTTTGGATCTATGACAGAAAAGTGTTTAACTGAACCATTGCAATTCGGCGTGCCAAAATCCAGGTTGATTCAGACTAAAACAGAGGCACATTGGATTGAGAAAGAAATTATTATGACATCTAACATATTAACGTTGGGTGGAACTTTAAAACATGGATTAATTGATTTTGAACAAAAGAAAATGAGGGATATTGTTCCGTTGGATGGGAATGAGTTTTTAAAACAATTACAACAAATGGATACCATAACGATGTCTAAACTTATAATTAAACAGGGCTCGCAAGATACTAATTATCAGTTTCTTGCCCAACATTTATTTGATTTTTGTCAAAAGTATCCATTAGACACCCATTTTTTTAATTTAAAATCAAAAAAGAAAGATTCATTATTTTTTGATGAAAATGTGAAGAAAGCTTTAATTTCAAAAGGGTTTTTAGGTAAAAAATCATCGGAGGCAGACTATAATCAAGCAATTAAAAATTTCAAACGAATTTGTGGTTTCACGGGTAATATCACCATTGATGATGCCACTTTAGAAGCATTAAAAGAGAGCTCATACAATAAAGTAGTTCGTGCCGCAATTGCATTGGATAAAATAAGGCAAAGAAAACCCGATGAAAAAAAGTTTATTCGTGTAAATTTACCCTCATTTGAGTTATTTTTTATTGCAGATGGTTCCTTAAAAAGTAAAAATAATGTTGTCATAGGTAAAACATCCAATCCAACTCCTGAACTTCAAGCAAGTGTAAACAGAATTGTGTGCTATCCATTTTGGAAAGTTCCACAATCCATAGCGGATAAAGAAATATTACCTGCTGTAAAAGCAAATTCTAAATACCTTGTGAAAAATCATTATCGAATATTCAGAGGCAAAACGGAAATTGACCCAGAGAGTGTCTCGTGGAGGAAGTATAACAAGAATTTTCCCTACACGATTATTCAGGATCCAGGACCAGATAATAGTTTGGGAATAATTAAATTTGAGTTTAACAATTCCCACAACGTTTACGTCCATGACACGCCCTCTAAATCTTTATTTAGAAGAGGATTTAGAAGTTTTTCCCACGGGTGTATGCGCTGTGAAAATCCCGTTGAATTAGCTAAAACTATATTAGATTTTGATTCCAAACGGCCGAGCAACAGGAATATTTATGTAAGGGATTCCATTGATAGCATTTTATCTCGAGGGATTAATTTCAGTATACCCTTGAAATGGTCGATTCCTATTTACGTGGAGTATATAACGGTTAGCGCAACAAAAGATAAGTTATTTTTTCACATTGACTTGTATAAACGTGAGGATGAATATATTGCTTTATTGCGCAATGGATAAAAAGATTGCGTAAATTTGTGAAATGGCTATTGTTTCCCCGTCGGTTCTTTCTTGTGATTTTGGCAACCTTCAAAAAGCTGTTGAAATGCTCGATTCTTCAAATGCCGAATGGATACATATAGATGTTATGGATGGAGTTTTTGTTCCAAATATTTCTTTTGGTTTTCCCGTACTTTCTACCATTCGCAATCATACCTCTAAATTACTCGATGTGCATCTTATGATCACTAATCCAGATGCTTACTTAACGGATTTTTGTAGTTCCGGAGCGAATATAATTACCGTTCATTATGAGGCTTGTACCCACCTTCATCGCACACTCTCTGAAATTAAGCGTTTGGGAATGAAAGCCGGTGTCGCTTTAAATCCTCATACTCCGGTCAGTGTGCTGCAAGACATTATTACAGAAGTGGATTTGGTATTGATTATGTCAGTTAATCCGGGCTTTGGAGGACAAAAATTTATAGCCTCATCGGTCGAAAAAGTAATTAAACTTAAAAAACTGATAAGAGAAAAAAACACGCATACTTTAATCGAGGTTGACGGTGGGATTAACCTAGAAAATGGAAGATTATTAGTTGAGGCCGGGGCGGATGCACTTGTGGCAGGAAGTTTTGTTTTTGGTTCTTCTTCTCCTGTTGAAACAATAAAATCATTGGGTGAGTTGTCGTAACTTTTCACTTCATGGTGCGTTAATATGACAATGAGGTTTATCTTAATTATTCTTTCATTTCTTACCTCGTTTAGGTTATTATCACAAGATTTAACGGAGAAAGAAAAAGAGCTTAATAAATCATTGCTTATATTTCGAGAGGCAAAAACCGATGAGGAAATGAATGAGCTCAATGCAGAGTTTAAATTAAAAATGCTCGACTTTCTCAAGAATGACGGAGCACTTGCACACAAATTTATTTTTTGTAAAACAATTTCTGTTTTAGATAGCCCAGACGGTTTAATTCGTTTAATTACCTGGAATATTGAATACACAGATTTTTCTTATGCTTTTGATGGCGTAGTAATGTATTTTGATGACAGAAAAGAAAAGGTTAAACTTTTCGAGCTAACAGATATTTTTGATCCATACTCGCAGCACCCTACAGGCATAATTGATGGAAAAAATTGGTATGGTGCACTTTATTACCAAATGATTCCCTTCGAAAGAAATGGTAAAGTTGAGTATGTTCTTCTTGGTTGGGATGGTGGAACTACAGGCAATAATTTTAAAATTATCGATGTAATGAATGTTACGGCCAGCGGTGTTAAGTTTGGAAGTCCAGTTTTTAAAGAGAAAAATACAATTCATAAACGTTTGGTTTACGAGTTTTCTGAGCAAGCACGAATGACATTAACTTTTGAGAATAAATACAAGCGCATTGTTATGGATCACCTCTCTCCTGAATCTCAAAACCTAACGGGGGTGAAATCTTTTTATGTCCCTGACATGTCCTATGATGCCTACTACCTAGAAGACGAGATGTGGTTTTTACGAGAGGACATTATTGCCAATAATGAAGGCGATGTTAAAAAAGAAATTCGAGAATGGAATAATCCGGACGAAGGTAGGCCAGGTGAAACTGTCAGTCATGTAGCAAGGACGCCAGAATCTGAGGTTGAATTAGCAAAAACCGAAACCAATATAGTTCCGAAGAAAGTAAAGAGAAACAAAAGGCAGACGAAGAATAGCTTGAAAGTTACTACCGGTAAATACAAAATAAAAAAGAGACGGAGAAAATTTTATAGTGAATAATGCAGTTAGGTCAAATCAACAAACTTACTGTTAGCAGAATAACCCCGCCTGGGGCATATTTGAAAGATTTTAGAGGTGATGAGGTTTTATTACCAAAAAAGTATCTCATTCCTGAAAGCGATTTTCAAGTGGGAGCGATGGTTGATGTTTTTGTTTTTAAAGACTCACAAAATAGAATCGTTTCCACTACTGAAAGTCCATATTTACTTCTGGGAAATATTGCTTTTTTAGAGGTAGTTCTTGTTAACATGTTTGGTGCATTTGTTGATTGGGGCTTGGACAAAAATTTATTTGTTCCGTTCAAAGAACAAGCAGAAAAAATGGAGGAGGGGCGATCCTATTTGATTACTTTGCGCTACGATAATCAAACGGATCGCTTATTTGGAAGTAGTAAAATTACAAAAACACTCGAACCCTGCAGGGAATCCTTGGAGGAGTGTCAAGTGAGCGGTTTGGTTTGGTCCACAACTGAATTAGGAGTTAAAATAATAGTGAACCAACGTTATGAAGGTTTGATTTTCAAGAACGATGTCAATAGAAAATTAGAATGTGGTGACGAGATAATCTGTTATGTTCGCAAGGTCAGAACGGACGGAAAATTAGATTTGCAATTTGATGCATTGGGCTTGGAAAAATACGACAATGCGTATTCAATACTCTTAGAGCTTTTAACGGAAAAAAAGGAAATTTTTCTCCACGATAAGTCAAGTCCTGAGGAAATTAATAAAGCGCTAGGAATGAGCAAAAAACTATTCAAACAAACTGTGGGGAAGTTGCTTAAAAATCAACTTATAACTTTAACTGATAAATCCATTCGACTAAAATAATTTCGGTTCAGGAAAATTCTTATAATCGAAACGAGCCCTCTTGTAAGGAAAAATATCTTGCAACTCTCCCGAATAATAAAATTCAAATGCTACCGCACCAAAAGTATATACCGTATTTCCAACCTCAAAACTAGAACCCCCTACTTCTGGTTCAGCCTTTGGTTTTGATTTGTTGAACCCTAGATTGAATAAAGACGCTAAAATTTCAGGTCTATCCTGGATAGGAAATCCGGACCTTTCCCATTGCATTTTAATTTGTTTTACGAACAGAGCGGTATACAAATAGGAGTAATAGTGATTTTTCATTTGGACTAATCTTTTAACGGTGGGACTCATGCCTTCGTTTACAGCAGCATCAAAGTTTTGTGTTGAGTCGTAGTCTAACAGATGTTCGTATTCCACCCCTAAATAAAATTTTGAATTTTTATCTTTCAAATTTTGTTCTATGCGCTGTGCTGTTGATTCTTTGACCCCGGTTACCCCGTAGGAAAAGTTATTTTCAACCACTAAAATTTTTAATGGGCCGATGTATTTTTTATACGATTCTCTTTTCGAATTAAATAATCGTATTTGTTCTCCCACCAAACAAGCCACAATTAACCTTGGTTCAACCCCGGATACTTTTGCAGCCGAATCAATGTAGTATTTATCTTTTTTAACTGCCTCTTTAAAAGCCATCCACTCTGCTATATTCATCCACTCAAAAACGCTTAAATTGGTATTTTGACGAGGCAGAAGATTCTTCTTCATCATTGTTAAATCAGCCTGATATTGCTCATTAACCTGCATGCGAAGATCAACAGCATCCAACATTTTTAAGGCTAATTTTTCGTCCTTACTTTCTGTCCAAGCTTTCAATATATAGTTTGCATTTAACGGATAATATCGGTTCAACAAAACTATTCTATTCAGTGCTTCATAGCGATGCTTGTCCACGCTCACGCTATCAGTTTTAAATCCTTGATTGTATTTTTTGTCCATTTCCTGGAAATAACGGTTGTTCGGGTCCGCCATACCAAAATCATTGGACGATAATATTCCGCTCTGAAACAAGACCCAGGTGCAGAGTAATCCTGCCCCGAGTATTGCAAATCCATATAATAAAATGTGGTAGGGGATTCGAAACCATTTACTGCAAAAAAAATTACGAATTCGGGATTTGAAAGACATTAACACGTAATACGTCAATGCTATTTTTAGGTTTCAACCACTTATTCGCTTAATTATAGAAATTGTATCTTTGTTTCATGCATAAGCAATCGTATGAAAAAGTAGCCATAATAGGAGGAGGGAGTTGGGCAACTGCTCTCTCAAAAATTATCTCATCGAACGGTCAATCTTTAACGTGGTGGATGAGAGACACGAAAGCTGTTGAACACATTCGTAAATTTCGTCACCATCCAAATTATCTACAATCTGTAGAGTTTGACTTATCAAAAATTACACTTTCCACCGATTTGACAACTGCCGTAAGTGAATCTGATCTTATCATCCTCGTAGTGCCAGCCGCGTATATGGATGCGACATTAAAAGGATTATCAACTGCACATTTCAAAGGAAAAATTGTTTTTTCAGCGGTTAAAGGAATTGTTCCTGAATTTAATGCAATACCCGCAAGGTATCTACATAAGTCATTTAACATACCTTACGAAAATATTGGAATTATTTGTGGGCCTTGCCATGCGGAAGAGGTGGCTATGGAAAGGTTGAGTTATCTAACCATAGCGTGTCTTGATGAACTTAAATCCAATGCTGTAGCGTTCTTACTTTCAAACCGTTATATCAGGACAACACAATCTGACGACCTATTTGGTACGGAGTTATCTACAATTTTAAAGAATATATATGCTTTAGCAGCGGGAATATGCTCTGGACTTGGTTATGGAGATAATTTTCTTTCTGTACTTATTTCAAATGCTATTCAAGAAATAGAGCGATTTATAGACGTGGTTAGTCCTGTTCACAGAGACACTAAAACAAGTGCTTATTTGGGAGATTTGTTGGTAACAGCTTATTCAAATTTCTCGAGAAATAGAACCTTCGGATTCATGATCGGAAAAGGATATTCTGTGGCGAATGCACAATTAGAAATGAAAATGGTCGCCGAAGGATATTATGCTACCAAGTCATTGGTTGAAATCAATCAGAAGTTTAAAGTTGAAATGCCTATATTGGAAATGGTTAATTCCGTTATTTATCAAGGGATTAGACCGCAAGAGGCCGTAAATAATTTGTCTGAAAAACTAACATAAATGGTTAAAGTATTCAAATTTGGAGGAGCCTCTGTTAAAGACTCGGCCGCTATACAAAATGTTGCGGAAATTCTAACAAAATATCCCGAAGATAGCATACTTGTTGTAATCTCAGCCATAGGCAAAACAACAAATAAGCTCGAAGAAGTGGTTTCTGCTTATCAATTGTCCGATGAAGCTTTATTCCTTCGTTTGATCAATGATCTTGAGGCCTTTCATTCCCAAATTTTACTTGCTTTATTTTCTGATCGACAGCGTAAAATTTATCAAATTATTGAGGCTATTTTCAATCAGTTAAGAATGAGATTTAGTAAACCGTTCTCAGAAAATTATTCTTTTGAATACGATCAAATTGTTTCGCTTGGCGAAGTTTTGTCGTCTCGAATTATAGATGCATATTTGACAGAGAAAGGGTTTTCTTCAGTTTGGACTGATGCACGTTCACTCTTGAGAACAGATAATAATTATCAGGAGGGAAATGTAGATTGGAAGAAGACTGAAGAGTTGATTCAACAGAATTTAAGGCCGCTTTTTACGCACAAAAAGATTATAGTTTCACAAGGTTTTGTCGGTCACACCTCTGAGGGAATGACTACCACATTAGGAAGAGAAGGGTCAGATTATACTGCGGGTATTTTTGCCCACTGCCTACATGCTGAGAGCGTTACCATATGGAAGGATGTTCCCGGGATGCTTAATGCTGACCCAAAATTATTCGAGGATACTGTTTTACTTAACCAAATTTCATTCAAGGAGGCAATCGAACTCTCTTATTATGGGGCAAGTGTTATACATCCTAAAACGGTGAAACCGCTCCAAAATAAAAACATTCCACTGTATGTCAAGTCTTTTATTAAACCTGACGAAAAAGGCACTGTCATACAAGCGAATAGTGATTTTGATAGTTTAGTTCCTTCTTACATCCTAAAATTCGACCAAGTTCTATACACTATTACACCAAAAGATTTTTCTTTTCTCGTGGAAGAAAATTTAAGCGATATTTTTAAGCGTTTGGCCGATGCTCATGCGAAGATCAACATGATGCAAAATTCAGCATTGAGTTTTTCGATCCTTCTTGACAGAAAGAAAGTAAATCCAGATCAAGTGTTGCAAATGTTTAGTGACAGCTATCACGTAAAATATAACGAGGGATTGGAGTTGATCACCATCCGTCATTATGATGAATCAACGATTCAAAAAGTTACCAAAAATAAAGAAATTTTAGTGCAACAAAGAACGCGACAAACGGCACGTTTAGTGGTGAAAAAAATAGAATAATACCTCCATTAAGTTAGTGTGATTTCTATGATTCCTATTAATTTTACCCTGTGTCTACATTATTAGATCTTGAGATAGAAAGTAGGGCAGTTATTCTGGAGGTGTTACCATCATCCTTCAGTCCAAAAATGGCAGAAATGGGCCTTATTGCGGGAGCAGAATTATCCGTTGCGTTCAAAGCTCCTTTTGGAGATCCCATTGCTATTGAGTTGAATGGAAGCTTGTTATCGTTGCGTAAAAATGAGGCGAGTCTTATAATAATACAATTGATATGACACTGAAAATAGGACTTTTTGGAAATCCAAATACAGGAAAAAGTTCTTTGTTCAATATGCTGACAGGGTTAAATCAACACGTGGGAAATTTTCCTGGTGTAACCGTTGAAAAAAAATACGGGGTAATCAAGCGTTCAGAGAAAACCTTCACTATCATCGATTTCCCCGGGATTTATTCACTATATCCAACAAGTCAGGACGAACAGGTGGTGTACGATGTCTTAAAAGTACCGAATCACCTTGATTTTCCAGACATGGCATGCGTTGTTCT
>Ga0194117_10000948_pt1 | contig 35723 bp, 11 predicted proteins | sample TA2MahsurfametaG_FD_160579 | JGI IMG/M metagenome (GOLD analysis project Ga0194117, IMG submission 160579) | Freshwater microbial communities from Lake Tanganyika, Tanzania - TA2015009 Mahale N1 surface | ecosystem: Environmental > Aquatic > Freshwater > Lake | place: Tanzania: Lake Tanganyika... | reverse complement strand
GATTGGTTAGAAAAAGCAATTATATTATTTTCAGCATATGAATTTTCGTTTTGCTCTTTCTCATAGAAATCATGATAATGGCGTTAGAGATTTTTTCATTATGTAGGTTAAGCGTATTATTATTATTATAAATTCGAGCTTATAAATTTGCCATGTATTTTATTATATTTTCATTCGGCATGCACTATGAACATCATTCAAAATAGTAGGACATGAAGAAAGAGCCTCATTCAAAATAAAAAAAAGTGGGAAGTTGATCGCTGCCACTCAACAGAGAATATAAAAAACTATAAGAAAGTCTAAAAAAATAAGGAAACCTAAAAATAACAAATGTAAACCAGATTGCTCATGCTGAGATCTTAGAATCTATTCTACTGTATATATAAGGCAATTAAGAACATAATTGGAAAGTTATTCTCATCATCAAATTCTTCATAGTAATCATTCAAATAGTCGAATCAGACCTAAAACTTGTAATAAAAACCACAGGATTAGGAATAGTAGGCTTTGTTGTAATCAGCATCTTCACAATCTTCATCCTAATTGATACCTTTGTAATTTGAAAGTTTGATATTAGAGGCCATAATAGTCAACAAGATAAGCAGGAGTAGATCCAAGACACGAAGAAAACATGGTTCGAGAAAAAAAAGAAGAAATGTTTTTTATAAGTAATAATAAAAATTCATTCATTAGCTAAATATTACCCATCTTATATCTGTACTTTTTCACTACTATTTGGATAACATGAAGTAGACTTTTAAAGAAAGAAGCAAATAAACAAGAAATATGAGAAGCATTTTTTGTTAGAATGGATGCATATCAATCATATTAAAGCTGATCGCAAGACAATAAACATTCGGAAACATTTTCCGAAGAATTCCTAAGCAAAGGGTAATCATTAAACAAAAACTGACTTCTAAAATTAAAACTACAATACTAAAAAGTTATACAAAGTTTGCTAAAGCCTAAATTAAAAATCAAAATACAAAGGAAGCTGGAGCTGCAAGAAGGATACAGAACGACGAAAAAGAAAGAGATGCAGGAAATACAAAAATGGTGAGAGACAATCAAAGATATAGAAGAAAAGATGGATGATCTTATGAATTAAAGAAATCAACCCTGATAATGAATTAAATACCTTTTCCAAAATAATACGTAAGTTTAATTTAATGAATTAATCAATTAGGAATACAATTCAATGGCATAAACCATCTTTCAAAGCATTTATTACGCTATTAATTGAAAGAAAGAAATATTTATTGCAGAGATGAGAAACTCAATTAACCAATCATTATTTATCTATGGATTTATTTCGCAGTAATTGCTTTGAAAATGATTTAAATAATAAGTGAGCTTAATAACTGATGCAAAATAATAAAAAATAGCCCACAAAAACATAAACATATGCCTTCTATGCGCTCACACTCACTGGCACCCTCGGCATCCTGAGAAATATCTGGCGTATGAGTAGAAAAGCAAAGTAGTACATTAATTTCATACGAGTAGCATCCAATCATGATGATTTGAATGAAGTAATGAGCATACTTGACGGAGGAAATGCATAGAAATAAGTGATTCTTGAGTCAGTGTTGCCTAACTTCAAACAAAATTATTTCCAACCTGCTGATGATTTTAAAAAGTTCAACTCATTGCGGGGTAATTTCTATGAAAATCTATAGCTCGAAGGACCCTTTGAAGGATTTTTATCAACTAAAAAGAAAGAATACAAAATTGAATTCATTATGAACGTACCTCGAGTTGCACATTAGTTAGTAAATTTAGCACGTTCCTTTGATGAAAAAGGCTCACAATTCAACAAAATACACCCAGTTTGTGTCTACGGATTCTTAAAATTTCAGCAGAATAAGAAAAAAATAGTTTTTGACACGAAAATGATTGCATTGAATGGACTTTCGATGGTTAAATACTTTCAGATACATTTAATAAGTATTGTGCTTTCAACTTTCTTTTATTCAATTTTACTGGGAGTTGCAATCGCCATTTACTTCAATAGAAAAGTAATTGATTAAGTAATCCTAAAGCAGTGGATATAAACAATATTTCAAACAAATACTATAATTCAGACTAAGGACAATAAACTTCCTGATAATTTATGATTATTTTATAAAAATCGCCCATCATCTTTACTTAGATCAAGAACAGAATTTTTGATAATTTTATAGATTCGTCAATAATTATTGCCATAGTAAAACATGCTGCAGTATAACACCAAATCTACACAGCAAATTATACATAAAAACATTCAATATGCACTCTAAGCATCATAGGAAGAATTCAATCGTAAACAGAATGTTTAACTTGGTCCTATAAACTCACAAAATAAGAGACAACTATGGCTGCTTTAGGGGCAAAAAGGAGGTAGCTTTGAGATAGTCAATGGATTTACGGATCAAGTGATGACCTAAAATGGAGAATAGATCATTCTTAAAAGAGGAGCGGGTAACAAACATCAAACTTGGATATTTTAATTTACATCTGAAAATGACTTTTTCATTAAGCTGGCAAAATCAAAATCCAAATACCTTTGTATTTAAAATGGTACTCTAGTCTTTCGCTAAATCAAAAAACCTATCAATCCTGATGTATGGATTCTCAGGCCAGTACTTGATAATCCCGTCTTAAATAAAACTTGTTTTATAATATCCAGCGATACGAAGAAATTAATCGATATTCCTTAGGCCACAACATAGCAAGGAGCACAGATGTTAATCTATGAGCCTAACTATCGATACAACCAAAGATGGAACATCTACAGAGCAGGATAAATCTATGTCATCAAAAGTTTCTTTAATGAGATGAATCTAGACGTCTTTTAGGAGAGATTTTAACATCATAATAAAGTGATACAATGGCCTAGCCATGGCAAAGTTAATCAATTTTGGCTCTTCTAAAAAGTTGGCTAGTCACAATATAGAATTGCTACTTTCTATGATAGGTAATTCTAACTTGGCCACCATCATGGTTCATTAGTAATCCATAAAGGTAGGAAATTCACTTGGCATATTGAGGGTTACTTCCCTTTATGATCTTTATAACACATGCAGTCATATGTAATCAAAAATGAACTCTTAATATCATTACATCTTTTTTTTCTATGATTTATGGTCTGTTTATTATTTGGACAGATTTTACTTTATAGGACTAAGCTATTTACTTGATTATAAATCTATTCTTGAGATTGGTTTAAGTATAAATGTATTCCCGCGTTTTAGACTTGACTTTAACTAAGTTTTGTATATTTGATCATTAATCCGTATTTCTAACTTTTATAAAGTACCCTGGCCTCCCGCAATAAGCATCATCCCAGGAACCAAAAAGCAGAGTCCTAAACTTGTCAATCCTGAGTAAATCTTTTATATTTCAAAGATATGGTAGACTGAGATCGTGATTACAATTTCAAAGCATGAAGCTACATTTCTTATAAACTAAGAAAAAATCTGATTGACTAAAACATTTGCTATTATGAGGTTTAGGCCAAGCATGATTGAAACATAAAACACTCCTACAAAATTCTATGAGGTAAACAGTCCAAATACTCCGAATTTAGGATCAACAGTAAACTCATTGCCTCCAAAGAAATAACCAAAAGTGACCAAATTTACAGAGATAAACACATTATAAATGAACAAATTTGTAAAACGAGGCCCTTTTGGTAGAGAATATCTACCTTACAGATAGATCAATACCAAACAGCCGATAATTGCAAGGAGATCCCCAAATAAACGTTACCACCATTGACACTGCAAGTAATAAGTGTCTGGAACTACTTCCGTTGGCAGGGTAAAAGAATCCCAAACCATCATAATTAAGCCTATAACAACTAAGAAGAAACCTCCAATTTCACCCTAATGGCATTCCTGCTTTAAGCTTATCTTTTTTAAAGTTACCATAAAAAATTTGAGCCTCAGAAAACAAAAACTGTGAGCTCTAGATGTAATTTTGGTAGCAAGCACTCCAAAAAGTACCCAAACACAATAGTTTATGGACCCTATGTACATTTTTTGAAGATACTCTCTTTTGAGAAGATTCTGAAACTAGTCCTCAACCTTCTTGTTATTTTTTTGTTAATGAAAAACAAAAGGTAAAAGCAATATTGATAAAGTGAATATTCTCCAAGCAGAACGAGTGATACCTTAACATTAAATGTCTACTGTCATCCAGCAAGGCACGATTGCATTGCATATCGCACTGACAATAAGTAAAGCCCATCTCTATATCGAAGAAAACTTAATATCTTACAGAAATTCGTGTTCATCATCAATAATAGAAATACCCCGGCTCAACTTACTCTCAGAAAACATTGATTTACGTTATTAATGCTATCTATTTTTATTTGTGTCTTACATGCCATTTTTGCTTAAAAGATTGACTTAAATTTCCATGAAGTCCTAAGTTGACGAATGATGGATATGAACGACGTTTTCAGAATGATGATTCTAAACTTACTGAAAAGTTGATTTTGATCTCTCTACGAAATAATGTTCTTTAGGATCTTTTGGGAGATGTGATTTGTGACGGTCCACACTGTTGGAGCGAGGCATCATAGAATTGATTTACGAAGGTAGCTACAAGTCCTATGAAGAATCTAATAATCTTGAGGGTGATTATCTGTGTTATTAGAGCTGTGTATCTTCCTCATTCTTCTCTTTTTACATTAATAGCAAAGTAAATATAATTTCATATTTAATATTTCTCATTTTTTTAGTGAACTTCAAAATAAAGAAACGGAGTAGTTATAAATTTAAGCTTTTGTCAAAATTATTTCTACAAATGAAAAAAATTACAAGCATCAATAATCTATACTTAACAGTTGATAGATTATAAAATAGACTATGTGTTAACTTTATTATAGATTCTGACTAATTTTTTATTAAAAATAATATCTGCTTATAAACTTACAATGAGCTAAATATTATAAAGCAATGATATACATCTTACTGATCGAAGCAGCATCTTCCATCAATCAGAAACAAACCTTATCTTTGAATATCACATTTTTGGAGAAGTATATAAACAAAATATCAATTTTTGAAAACTTGCATTCCTGAGTAGCCACATGCATTGATCTCCTGATAAGTTTCATAGTAGGTAAATGATTTCCATCCTCCAAACGGTTTGAAGTTATTGAAAGTCAAGAAGAGATCGTATTTAGTGAGCTCAGGGCAAGCATCACTACTTCCGAACAAGTCTTACCAAAAAAGTTTTTCAGATTGGATTCCGATTTATTTTTTGGTGTAAAGCTTCAAGTAATGTGCTAAAGTCTTCAAATAAGAGCAAGTTGGTCGAAAATCACCCTCAAATGCTGAAAGATTGATCCAGAATTTGAATATTGGTGAGTCTTCGAATTGTCTATAGATTCGATGAGCCTCTAGCTGAGGAGGCAAACGACCAGTAATTTTGGAGGTAAACAGTATCAGATTTGGAGTGGTTCCTGTCTTCTCGATTTCCTGCAGGTCAACAAAGGTTTCCCATTTCTGGTTGTTAGGATTAAACTCAGAGAAGACGAAATCCTCTTCAAGATATCCTTTGCGTTTGAGGCATTGTAGAGTGTTTTAATATACAGGTTCATTGCTCCAGAAGTCAGTGATGGTGTTTAGAGTGAGTTGTGTGAGGGTAAGTACCAAAACCAAGTTTTTCAACATTTTGTTAGATAGTATAAAAATATCATAATGATGGGTAGATTAATTTGAAATAAATACGCAGTATTATAATTAAGTCACAAATTAAAATTAACCGTAATTTATGACGCTCATAAACAAAAATATACAATTCTTTTGAAAGGAGAGTAAACTTTAGGCCTATTTTTTGGAGCCCGATTGTTTCATAGCTCTTTAGTTTTTTACAAACTTTACAGTTTTGGCAGAATATGGGATCCATAGGTAAAACAATCATTCTCTTCAACTTATTTGTGTTTTTCTAAATGTATAGGCGTATAGCTTAAATTAAAAATTAAGAATGATTGTTTGGGTCAAACCTCAAGTTCTGAGCAAACTCTGTCGTTTTTTAATTTAGATATTTTTGTTCAACTTTAAGTAGCATTATTATCATCCCTATCTCCCTTTATTTTTCAAAAAATCAACAGCCTTTAACAGTAAAATCATAACTTCCTAATCAACTATCCCCAAAAAGTATCAAAACTACAAAATTTTAACAATTTGCAAGAACAAAATAATTAAAAAAAATCTAAAAAATCGTCACTTACTTTGAGCTTCTTTATTTTTTGCAGCTTAGTCCAGCATTTTTTTATAAGTCTATTGCAGTTTAGCAAGTTAATCGATTTCTAACTGACTCTATACATCATATTCCTCTTTCTCTTTATGCAGATATTCCTTTTGCAACTCTAGATTAGTAGTTTCTATGATGAGCCGCTATTGAAGAAGCTTCATTTTGGCACTTTCGAACTCCTGCTGCAGTTATTCTTGGGATTCCATATTCTTATAATCAAAGTTTACAATAATCAAAACAAACAATTACTCAATCATTAAGTAAAAATTATGGTCTCCTTCAGTATCTAAAAAGCTATCTGAATTCTCTTAAATTTGATATCTCCTTGATGAAAACTCCATTGCTTCGATCGCAGTGTATCTCTTATTCCCATCAATAAGAACACACCACAGTCAAAGGAATTATCTTGCTGTGGATAGTCTTGTCGTACTCTCAGAGTGAAGTCTTTTTCATAAAATATTTTGGCAAAATTTAAGGCGTTTTTGAAGATAGGGTTCTCAGTATAGTATTGATTTGGGTGCTTGATACTATCATAAACCGTAATCTAGTTATTTTCGTAAATAGCGAAGTACCAATGGTTGCGATTGTTTATAGGCATAATGAGAATATCAGTTTTCTTGAGATTTTTTTTCTTCAAAAACCTTTGTATTTGGCTTTCAGTTTTAGGAAGTATATTTATCGCAAAGTAAGAGTTGAGTAATTTATATGGAGCATCTTCATTCTGATCGAATTGTTTCTCTAACATTTCCAGATAGATGTTTATGATGTCATCATTCAACCACTCTTTAAAGTCCAAACATCCAAGTGATCGAAAGGTCAATTTTGGAACGCACTCAAAACTAGTGGTTTTAATATCTCTATTGCTTCTTCCTTTGCTTTTCCAATAATCTCTTATCTCTCTATACGACTCAAAGGATATTTAAGGATACTCTGACTTCTCTTTCGTATATTTGAGACATATGTATGTTTGAATTACATCTTTATATTATCGCTTTAAAATTTATATCCATTTTTTGTTTATTTCTTAACCCGAAGAAACCTATGATTATTTTTATCGCAACTAAACAATGTTGCCATCAACCTCTCGCAATTTTGCATCAGAAACACGGATTTTTTCCAAATTAGCTGACAATTCTCTTACTTAATCTATCAGATCTGCGTGTTACTTCAACTATTACTACTTTACTCTTTCTTCTTCTGACAACGTTACGTTCTACTTTATTATTAATGAGAATTGTGGATTTTAGCTATTTTGCTATGTGGGAAGTGAGGCCTGTTTTAGACCGAAGATTGTACGAGGAAGTGGCTGGCTTCTTATTTGTGACTGTTTGATTCCCATGGCGAAAGGAATAGCATTTAGTTTTTGCTACTCTTGACTTTTTGAGAATTTGCTTTTAATGTAGTTCCAAGCTTTTTCGAGCATGCTTCACGTATTTCGCCAATTGAAATATATGAAAAATAATATAAAGGAGGTCAAACTAGCCTAAATTTATAGAATTCGATTAAAACCATCTACTTCAAGTCTAAATTATGAATTAAATCTATATGTTGTATTTCCAAATCCAAGATCAAATATTAAAAATCAGTGCTTTAGGCGGGTTTGTATAGAAAGACTTTTGATTGTCGGTTTACGGCGTTCTTGTCTTAAATTTTATCTGAGATGGCCTTCAAGTTGATCAGGCATGTAGTTTCTAAGAGGATGAATGGGAGGTTGTAAAATACTGTCATTTATCAAATCTGCATAACTTTGATAATTTTTAAGACTCTATGGCCCATAAGCATTCCTCATATATGGCCTTCTGTATAAATCAGGGATCTATTATTGATAATCATTTACTATCTCTTTACTGTACCTAGGACTTGGTGGTTTCTGATATTCTTGTCTACTTTTTTAATTTTATGCTAACTTATCCAAACGACTTCTTCTCATATTGAGTTATTGACTATTATCATAAATAGCATTTTTACTATGGTTGAGATGAGGCAGATGATACTATAAAGGAATCAAAGGTTTATTATTGATTTCTTTTGCTGATTAGTAGTTTCTTTGTAAAGATGGACTGTGTTAGTTCAATGATTCTTGATACTCTGGGTTAGTATTTGGCATAAATTTTGAATGATTGAAGTGTAAAATCTCTTTGGAAAGCACTTATTGATCTCTTTTTGCAGTAATTTAATTTGGAATCACTCTAAAGGTGTCTTGAGATGCATTGTATTTTGCACTGATTTTTCGTTACATTTGGTCATTATAAAGTCTCCTGATGTACTCATTCTCAAAATCAGGTCTTTTTTTAATACGTTGCTGCTCTTATGATGATCTATCCTCAGGCCATTGAAAACCCGAATGATGGTTGAGACTATGAAAAGCTTTATATTACCAACTTTACGTAATTAGACGAACAGTTTTTTCCTCTATAAAAACGAGCCATTTCTGGGAAGATTCTCGAGCATAAAAATTTTATTGATTGATTATTAAAATAGATTTCGACAAATACATTACGATATTTGAGGATGGGATTAAAGAATCGATTTTTATTTGTCAAAAAAAATTGTTTTTAAAGCATTTATTACTAGTTTTATTGCCTTAAAGTTTATTGATGAGGCCTCGTAATAGTATAATGAGTGATAATTTGGGTAAAAGTTAAACCCGAGGCCGCCCACGCAAAAACTATGATGAAAAATTACCATCTATCTCCAGACAACTCTTCTCAGAACACTGTGCGGTATTTTATGCCTGCTGTATGGTTTATGTCTTAGAAGTTTTTCTAAAAACTAAACAAGAAAAACGGATTGGTCACTCAGAAGGAGGCTTTACCATTTATTAAAAATGCAGCTCTGTTTACTGCTTTGATACTTTGGACGAAGACCTTAAACAATGGGGATATGGAAATATCATAAATGACCATAAGGGTATATATTAGTTCATTCACACAGCTAATGGAAGTGCTCCGAAGTTCGTTTTCCGCTAATTGGTGACCCTATTTATGACGATACATCAGTTTTTGCTTATGGAGAAGATTTAAAATTTGGAGCAGTTGTAGTCGTGCCAAAACCAAGTTTTAAATCAAAGTTAGGCAGATCTGAACAAAAATTTCAAGTATATCCGCTTCACAGCAATGGCTTTGAAGTAATTGAAACTATAAAAATGGAGTTTGGAAGTTAATAAAAAGATCAAAGATCTTTGGAGACCTTTCATTAAAATTGTCATATATACTATCTTTTGCATCGAAAATAACATCGAACAAAATAGATATCTTAAACCTTTCTTTTCTGATGCATAACACCCCGAGGAGACCATCATTGGACAGCTCAATCTCGAGCAAATAGTTCAACAAAAATAGGACAAAATTATGACTCCAAATTTACTAGGTTTCACCAAAATTAGTAAAAATTTTTAGGAAGAATTAATGGAAAGATTAAAAAACCCAGAGTTTTAGAAAAACTTCTCATTAACAGAACGTGCACCTTTAGCCAATAGAAGGCCCATTACTCTGATAACTTTCCCTTCCAATCCTAAAATCGAAACAAATGCTTCACCCACAAAACCTATATCAGTCCAAAATCTCTCAAGCTAAAAGTAAGATTTACTAGATAATGACCTAGACTAGATCTAGTTGATCTCACCAACAAAAAAAATAAAGTATGAATGATAACAGCTATTATATATTTCTAAAAAACTTTATAATTAGATCGCTTCATAGATTCTTCAACCTTGATGTTTGAGATTCTTGCAATTTTAAATAGATTTAGTTATAATTTAAATAAGTTACAGAATGAGTATTAAAATAGTGACTTTTGGAGAAAACGGACAAGTAACCAAATTTTTGGAAAAGTCGAGAGGTGGACACTCTCTGCAATCAGAAGAAGCAGTCAATGTGTAAAATATTACGATTGCTGAAACACATTACCTCATTTTCGCAGTTAGAGAGAAAGGACTAGTCAGCTAACAAGCTACAGGAACGAACGGTATTAAACATTTAAAGCAGGTTTGATTTTCTTTTTAGGAGGATAGACTCCACTTTTCGAAGAAAAACAGTATCTCACTGATCTGCTCTCATCTAAAGCATAGTTTGATGGAGTGCCCGTTGCAGTAATCTTTGAAAGAGGTCATCGTAATTATGCAATAACTCAGACTTAAACTTAAAAGATGTTGTAAACTATATGGAACTGTATAGATTGAAGGATAGAGCCAGTATGATCAAAGAAATCAATTGGGATGAAAAATAATGGATTAATGATGTTTATGGTTGGGTAAAGGCTCAATCAGAACAGAACAAAGGTAGGGGTTTCCAAGCTGCTCCAAAAGTTGTTAAGCTAAAAGCAAAGTATAGATAAACAGTTGAAGAAGAATCTTAGAAGAAATACGAAGATCTTGTTAATGATAAAGAAGTAAGAGGATTAGGAGTGAAACATCAATAGGAGGTATTTTATTTGCAATTTAGACTTACATTTAACGAGAAAAGTAAAAACTCAAACAGTAAAATATGGCAAATCAACTCTCGAATTTCAGCAGAAATAAGAAGAAGATGTCACCTTATGATATAAAACCTACTCCCAATCCCAAAATCTAACCCAATCTACACTTCTTCTTAAAAGATCCCAACTCTCAACCTCCTCCTTAAGTCTCAATAAAAATTCAAACAGATTAATTCAAGGATAGACCTGCTCCACCTCCTTTCAAGCCCAAAAAAACAGGCATAAACACAGCAACTCAAATATAATAAAACTAGCTCTTTTCATTTGATAAGTAAGTCAAACCTATTTTGGCAATTCTGACAACTAAAGCTCTATAATCAGCTGCCTTGTAGATTGAGTAGTAAGAATAGTTATTGAAAATGGCCAAGTATAAATCAGCTTATGAGGACAGAGTTAAAAAACAAAAGGAGCATGAGCAGAAAAATATTGATTAAGAACAAATTATAATCAAATAGAAATAAAAATTATTACAAGAACATAGAAATCGTACTCAAAATATCAAAAATATACAACAGAGAGTCCAGTGCTATGAGCTAGCAAACAAATTCCTGTCCAATATCTATTATGAATCTACCAGCAAACTGATCACAGCCAATGCTTACCCTGATTCACTCAACAACTTTTTGAAAACAGAATACCTTGATGAAATTATAGGCAAAGCAGCAACAAGCTACCAAAAGATAGTTTACGGTTAAAATGCAATTAGAGGTATTTTTGAGAAAGATGTTGTCGTCACTCTTCAAAATGCAGCACATGGTGTCAAAGAAGCACGTGAAAAACTTAAGAAAAGACTATAAGCCAGAAATATTAATAAATCTGCCAATAACAGAAAAATACATATTCTTTATAAGCACGATTATGTTCAGTTTTCAAACTTCAGCAAATATCTATCAAAACATTTCGACAATACAATCGAAGAGTACATTAAAGTGAGAGAGTAACAAATCCAAGAAGCAGTAGGTACAAATTCTAAGATTTAGATCGAAATCAAAGTGGAGAACTCACCGAATAAGAACTATCGAAAGTTAAACTCAAAGATAATAATGATTTCTTTGCCGCAGGACATCAAAACTTTTTGATGAAAAACAATCAAGAAATCTGTTTTACTTCAACTTCTAACCGTTATTAAAAGGCAAAAGAAAGTTATATCAACAATTGTCTTCTATTTTTGGATAAAGATGGATAAATCATTTAGGAAATTGGATTCTAAAAAGAAAATATTAACTCAGCCTATGTCAGATATGAAACAGGTCTGAGAGATATAAGAGAAAATCTGAATATGGATGAAGGACTAGTCATAAATTTAGCGAAAATTCCATAGAAAGTAAAATCCATAGTCTTACTTTCAAAGTTCAATGATGCTCAAAGATTTAGAGCTGAAGCCGAAGCCAAAAAGATCAAATATTCAACTTACGGTATCGAATTTTGGTAACACAAAGATCCAATTCATTCTAAAAATATAGGTTAGGCTATAAAATGGTAGTAGTTGGTTAAAGTACAATAAGGTGAAGAGCCACCATCACAAAATTTACTCGTAGTTTCATACTTTTTAAGGAAAAGGCCCGTTACTGATTTTTGGACATTAGAAGATGTAGCTTATGTGCCTCAACCTTACAAAAATAAGGATTAATTATAGCATTTCTTTGAATAAATTTCCAAGTTTTATTTTAGAAGCAATGAGTTTTTGAAAGAAGAATAGTAATAATAAAGAATTGAACAGCCTCCAAGCAGTAGTCAATAGAGAAAGGGCACTCCTGCTACTAAGCTAAAATCAAAAAAACTTATCGAAGAGCCAAAGAAAAAGATAGTGCTAAAAGTATCAACAAAAATACTAAACTAAGTCACTGTACAGCTGAATGAACCAGCAGAATCAGCATTTAAAAAACTAAAAGGCTCTGTTTAATAATGGAAATAATTTTTATAAACTTGTGATAACGGTTGGTAACTATTGATAAAAGGCAAAAAACTGGAAACAATCGAGCAGCTATCTGCTTATCGCAAAATCGGTGACATTATCCTCAAGAAAATACCTAAGATCTAAGAGCCAAAGGTGGAAAAAACTTAGGAAGTTTAAGGATAAAAACAAGAATAGTGATATTCTGATCATTTTAAATAAATATAATCAATTTAAGCAGAATGAAGAGAGGTTTTAACAAATATGGAAACATTGATGATGGCTAAGCTGACGAAAGTTCGTTTTCTGAACCGTCCCGTCAGCCTAACCCACCAAATCAGCCTATTAACTATGCTTTCGTGAATCAATTCGCTAATTTTACACCCGGAAGTGGCTTTAGTGAAGGAATGATCGTGACTTTGTTTCAGATTGTGGAACAACAGTCTCAGGCCCTTCAAGCTCTGATGGGAAAAGTTGAAATGATAACTCAGAGAACTGTTGAACTTACCGAAAAGATTAAATAGCTAAAGTAAGAGTTTTTTGATTCAGAAAAAACAAACAAGAAGAGAGAGATATTGGCCATGTTTAGCTCAAAAAATAAACTTTTAAAAACGAAAACCTCAAAGCTGGTGGGGACATTCTTTAGGCTTCATCTTTAATCAAAATTCTTTTTGGAAGTGAAAAAAGGTATGAGTATAAGCTACAGTTAGCAGAGAAACTCGACCTCCCTCTTTATAGATAGAGAAACTTCTTGTACCATTTATTTTATATAGTTTGTAAATAGAATTATGTGACCTGGAAGGAAGAAAGGTTAAAAATTGCAACAAAATTCCTCTGAGCTTAGCACTTTACAGCTCTTAAAATCCTCCCAAATTCATTGAGAAAAATACTGCTGGGCAAAAAATATTAAAAGGTTACATTTAACAAAGTCTTCATCAAGGTATTTGTCGTTTTGAAAAAATACAGATCAAATAAGTTACTTCTCATTTCCGTAACGGCTGGGTCTTTATTGTAATTATACCAAGTATGACACCTCTGGGGAGTGCATCGACTTCATCCTAGTCTTTTATAGACTACACCAAAATATAGCCTTTAGTGCTGTAGAAGATAGTCGTAAAGGCTAAAAAACTGAAATAGACTCGCAAAGAAGATGAATAGGTCGATAAAAATGCAGCAGCTTAGTAGATGGACATCTAAGACTAGCCTCGCAATCAAGATCTCGATCAAATTTATTCCTAATAAAAATGATTTGTGTATAAAAGTTTATTATTTTTCAACTTGCCTCTCGTTTCTTAAAGTTTCATTTTTACCTTTTTTCAAATGAGAAAAGACTTTTATTGTATTTCAGAATGTGTATTTCTGGTCATCAATATTATTTTACGTTGCTTATCACATTGATTAGATAATATTTAGTTTTGTAGAGGCAGATGCTTTCAAGAATAACTCGCAGTGTCTTCAGCAAAAAACTTCTTCAAGTGCCTTGCGCAGGCTTCGGAGGGGGCCACCACGCAAAACCATTCGACTGGAGAGATGATCACTCACTCAACCCATACTATGAATTGGATCCCAGACAAGTTGGAACTCAAGATCCATTCACCTACTCATATCCTTATGAAGGAAAACCACAGCTTTATTACTCACCTTGGCCTGCAGAATATAATGCTAAAGATCTTAGCACTAATTTTGTTGGAACTTATCCTCTTTTGAGTGTTGCAGAGACCAACCTTATCAACGTACCAGATCAAAACGTTTGGGATGATATTCAACACGAGTGGGACTACAGATCAGAAGATTTGGATTTCCAACCTGAAAATTTCAAATCTCAGCATTTCAGAAAAAGAGGTAAACTATGGATGTGGGTGATTGCTGCTTTATCTCCCTACTGGTACGTTCTAAACGAAATGATCTATCAAGGATGGGTTGATCAAGATCAATTTAAATACCAAAGACCTCCCCCACTTAACTACCCTGATGAGGAAGATACCCCTGATACAGAAACTTACTAAAACTGGCAGAGTGCAGAGTTCGTTTATCTGTGGGACGCTGGTATCCTCAGAGATCCGTAATTTTATCTCTATTTAGTTACTTCTAAATCATCGATGGCAAGAAGGTATACAACAAATGGGCTGGTGTAAACCAACCTGGCCATGTAATCAAAAATCCAATTGGTTGATTATGACTCGATTATAAGATCTCAAAGTATTGAACCAAAATTTATTAACGCTATTAATATCATTTCTACGAAATAACTCTAGTATTATATCTATCATGATTCGCATAATAGTAGTCCTCTTCGCAGCTCTATTACTAGTCACCTCTGCACCAGCTGAAGATAAAATGAAGGTTATTCCTGTAAAGTATTTGAAATTTAGGGTTATCCTCTTGATTATAATACGAGCGTTTACACAGGCTATCTCAGTCTCAAATCACCAGACAGATAAGCCCATTACGTCTTCGTTGAATCTATCAATGGACCGAACAATAAAGATCCTCTCACACTTTGGCTCAACGGAGGCCCAGGATGCTCTTCCCTCATAGGTAGATTTCTATCGAACTAGGATTTCTACAATAAATTGGACCGTACTATTTATAAGAGGGCAAAAATTACAAAGATGGAGACAATTTGACCTTCAATCCCTACTCCTGGCATAGAGTATCGAATTTGCTTTTCATTGAGTCACCTGCTGGAGTTGGATACTCTTACAATACGAACACTTCCTTCGAATATAATGATGCGATAACAGCAAACGATAACTTCAATGCTTTAATGAGCTTCTTTGACAAGTTCAAAGAGTATCGTGATCGCAATTTCTGGATAGCAGGATAATCCTATGCAGGAAAGTATATTCCTGATCTCGCTGTCTTGATTGACTTGTACAATGCTTATTCTCAACCTGCATTCGAGATAAAACTCAAAGGCATCTTTGTAGGAAACGGTGTCATGGATTTCGCACATATACAAACAAGTGAGGTATAGTATCTCAAAGCCCGTTCATTCACCAACCCTGATCACGATATGTACTGGTCAAACTCCTGTCAATTCGATCCTGATTCAGCAGGTTGCAGATTCTTTTTCATCAACTTCTGGTAAGATGTCGACTAACTCAATCCTTACAACATCTACAGCTACTGCTATTACAATGATTCTTTCGGAAACCCTCAAAAAAGAAAACATTTATCGCAATAGAGTATTTTAACCAATTTAATCAATAAATTTTCGAATAGTTCAATCAAAGCTAGATATAATGGCAGTCCCTGTCAATATTTCGATGGAATGTATAATTATTTTAACATCCATGAAGTTAAATATAAAGCCAGATGGGATTTCCAAAAATGGAATGGACCTTGTGTAATTATACTCTTATCTAGGCTTAAAACATCACATACCATCCTGATCCAGCAGGTTCCATGCACAGCTACAGGCATCTTCTGGGCAGATTGAAAGATAAAAATTACCAGATTCATCTCTACAATGGCAACTGGGACGCTGTTGTCCCCTTCATCGATACAGTCAAAAACATCAACAAACTCAATCTTGTTGAATCCTATCTTTAGTATGATTTAAGTTATGTAGCACACCATGGTTCACAGATGATCAACACTCTGGCTTCATCCAAATCTACTCAGGAGTTCTGTTTTCGATTGTGAAAGGAGCTTCTCACATGGTTCCACAATCAAAAAGGCCATAATCACTTAACCTATTCAATATGACTATTTCAGGACACGCCGAATCTTTGCTTGAACAAGCAAAGATGTGATAGTTATAGATTCTAATTAGTACTGATTTCGTTTAATACTCGTATCCAAAGCCCTACAAGTGATACAAACTATTTGTATTGTAATTAGGATGATATGAAAAGAATGTTTATTTTGCTGAAAATCATAAAAATTCTATTAATTTTACTTTCCAAAAGGTAGGATTATAAATGTCTTCATAGTAAAATAGCGCATCTTACAACCCCTTTCGATATCCTCCCGACTACCGCCTTGCCAGATTACATCAGGAAGCTTCCATGCCCGGCAAAATAAATAAAGTAGCCAATCAACAATGCCCATGTTGCAATGAATATGTTAAAATATCATTCAGCAATTGGTGGAGTCGATCCATCTAGAAAGATTTTAAGAAATACGGAGGTGCTGTTGTCAGCTACTTCTGGTTACTCAAGCTTTACTTCATTTCGACGCTGATAGTCATCGCCATATATGGTGTATATCTCCATTACTTGAGCAACTACTATTGCAGTAATTTGGACGACCATAGCAAACAAAAAATAGTTTGTAGCAAACTATTTGGTATCTGGATTATTACAAATGAGGATCTGTATAAACTAATCGAGGATAAACAAGACTAAGGGACTGAAGTGAGATATTTTACATTAAGGTCCATAGTGTTTCTAGTGTTACTGGTAACAAATCTCATGTCTTTATATGTAGTAAAATGGTTCAAGGTCAGATACCCAACCAAAATAAACATTTCTTCTTTTAGTGTCCTCTTCAAAAATTTGAAGAGTGACAACATACAAGATCTGTTAGATAAATTGAAGAAAAAAATAGGAGATTTTTAATATAAGTAAGCATTCATCATCAAAAAAGTTGAGCCTTTTTATTCTAACTACCAACAGAAGTTGAACTGTTTCTACTAATGCAAAATTGAAGATGATCCCAAAAAACTTAAAATGCTTATTAAAAAACTAAATAAACTTGATACTGTATGTGGCTAGACTGAGTAAAGCTTTTGCAATTAAGGTAACAGAGCAATAATTGTTTTTAATGATCTTTAAGTTCGGAACAAAGTAATACAAACTTACAAAGTTAAAGTGTGCAATCAACTCCATATGTTTTTTAGCAATAAATACTAATAATAGTATGGAACTTACAGCTAGAAATGTCCCAAACCTGAAGAAATCATTTGGAATAACATTGGAGTAATCTAACAACAGGGTTTCAAAGTAAAAATACTATCAATTTTGTATTTCATACTCATTCTTGGTTTTTTAGTTATAGTACTTTACTTTGGGTTAGAACTCATTTACTTGAAATAACTACCAAAACCATTTGATGCAATAATACAAAATGTCATCCTGATTCTCTTAGTTGCAGTTGCATTAACTTTCAGAGGATGGATGAGTAAACTCTCATAAATGAGATTTCCAAGCACCTATAGTCGAAGAACCATTTTTATCGTTGTTACAACTGTACTATTCCATTTTATCTTTTACCTCTTAATACCATCCCTCTTCTTAAGATTGAAGCCTGATCACCGAGGTTCAGTTCTCAATATGATAAGCAATCAATCCATAAATTTCATTGTCGTGCAAATAGTTTTGGCTGGGTTCGATCTCATGTACTGCTGTTGGAACAGAAAGCGAGGTATTTTCTAAAACTAAAACAAACCTATAGGCTGCCAGAAAATTCTACATTAAAAAATGCAGTTCCCAAGATTTCCCATCTAGTTCAAACTCATTATTCTGTTTAAAATCTGGTCTTTTATTACCCTTTTTGCCTTCCATGTGCCTTTGGTGCTATTCTTGATATCTGTTGCCTTACTCTTCCTTTACATCAAGGATAAAATGAATTTGTACTATCACTATAGAATGGAGGTCATAGACAACAGTGTTTAGTTTACTTTTCTCAAAATTTATTCGACTGTTTTCACAATCTATCTTTACTAGACATTTGTTTTTACTCAAAACAATCCTTATGAATATTATATCGGCGCTCTAGTAACAATAGCAGTAATTGCTTTGAAGGTAATCTACTTTCGAAAACTGTAAGATTAAGAACTAGTCAACAAAGATTCTTTCATCTCGGCATCCATTTCAGAAATCGATTAAAATGCATCTTACAAACAAGATTACGAGAAATTTTTGAATGTGGCCAGAAGTGATCTAGTTGACAACGAGATCAAGGAATATTTGTCCAAACAAGGATACGGCACAATGAAGACAGAGTAATCTTTAGGTTCTCAACTTGTTTGAGATACTACTCGATAGTTTATTGCTTTGCATAAATATCAACTATAAAGATATTAGTTTTGGGTTATGTTTATTGTTTGATAAACTATAATCAAAATTTTGAAGACAATACCTCTTTCAATTGATTGCAATACTGGTTTTCAATATATTGTCTCTTATTAAGATAAGAATATGATATACTCACGGAGAAATAGTTTTAAAATATTTTTCCAATCAAGAAACAGTCATTGTAAAAGAAGACTATCAGACTATAATTTTTTGACAATTAGATTCTATGATCTTTTTGATTAATAAAAATAACTGAAAACAAGACATAGATAGTCATGGAAACCACAAGCAATAATACTCTGAAAAGTATTAAAAACAAAAACATCAAAGATTAACTCACATTTTTTTCAGTTGCTTCTTGCTGAAAGACGATCTTACTTTTCTGGCCCTACTCTCATCACTTTTCATAATTTAATGATTGCTAAAAGGTTATTACTTCTAGTTTTAAATTTTTTCGGGATTAAGAGTAAAAGATTTCGGCGTTTCTTTAACAATTTGAATCATTTCGTCCATTTATTCAGCTCTCGGTGATGAATTTTTAACACTTTGTACTGAACTTACATAACTGCTTTACTATGGTATGATATTGAGTGTAGTAAGTAAAATTTTCTTCTTGTTTGGATGCTGGTTTGATGTGACTATTTCAGTCGAGCTATTGCATCCCATTTTATTATTATTGTCAGCTAAATACAATGTTTAACAAAAAGTACTTATATCTTGACAAATAGTATTTGTTAAAATATCAATGAGATATCTATTGAAGGGAAATAGCCTTCATAAATATTTAGATTTTTCTATGTGAGAGGTATCCGAATTATTATAGAGAACTTGTCCTTTAAAAAAATGAAAGGGTTTCATTTGAAATTTTGGCAAATTTATAGAATTCACCTCACTTTTCTCACAAGTAAGAATAACGATTGTCTATATTTGGAGTATAAACTATTTTAGCAAATGAAAATATCAACCATCTCTTCATAAACAATCGTAATCATTTGTAATTTGCTATTTACGAAAATAACCAAATTGTCATCTATGATAGTATCAAGCACCAACTTCAATAAGTCTTTTGATGTTAATTTAAAGAAAGTTATAAACATAATTCTAATGTTTACCACTTGCTTGGGAATTCTTCGGAAAATGTTCCCTATTGTTTAATGTTTTTTTTTCAGCTTTAATATGATTGATCTTTCATATTTGTTGCTTTTAGATCTTTCTTTAAAATTCTACTTTGTGTATCCTCTCTAAAGTTTATAGGCACAGTTAAAACAATGGTAGTATTGAATGTTTAACTAATTATTGCTTTTTAAAATCATTCCTTCTTTTTTTTATCAAGTCCTACTTTCTTCTCTTGGATCAACTCAAACTTATCACCTTGAATACTCTGAACTCCACTTATCCCACTTTCAGATTAAAGCGGTATCAATTAGGATGAAGATTGCGAAGATGCTGACTATTAGAAACCAGTCTGCTCCTAATCTTGTGATTTCTGTTACAAATTTTAAGACAAATCTAACTATTTGTGTGACTACTATGAAGACTTTGATGATGAGAATAAATTCCCAATTACACTCTTAAATGTCTCAAATATCCCTTTGATTGGTTTTGAAAACCTCCGCATGAATTAGATTTCCTTATCATTTTTCTCCATGGTCTATAGCTTAGCAATAATCTTTTTCGCAAGGTCCTAGATGTTGAGCAGACTCTTCATGATCTATTAATTTTAATGAGGTTTTTTTCTTTATGACCAACTATTTTTCACGGAGTTCTTTCTCCATGAACTACTGACTTTCTTGCTTCATGTCTTGCTATCATGAATGAAAATATTATCATGGCAAATTCAGAAGTTCACATTTATAATACTAAAACGGTTTACTTTAAATAATCAATAAGGGTTCATTTAAAAAATCACAAACTACATTAGCGAATTTTGTGAGGAATGATATTTGACCTGAATGATCAACATGGGCAGTCATGGGCTTAAAAAAGACATAATTCTTAAACTGCCAAAATTATGCAAGATGAATAGTTTTAGAATAGTATATATTAATTGAAAAAAGGATGAAATACTACTCACTATTTGAGATGCTAAAAGGTGACATCACATACATCTATTTGGAAATTTCGGAGAAAAAACACGTTCAGAGCAAAGATGCTTCTTGTAAATCACTCATATTATACTTTGGACAGAAATAATTTCAACGATGAAACCAAAATTTTTATGTTTTTAAGGAAGAACAAAATTTTGTTAGCTTTTCTATCATTTTATAATTTTTATTCTTATAATCCTTCAAGTCATTTAAGTTTTATTAAAATACTTATCACATAGCAAACTTCTTTATCTGCGCAAACAGAGAAGCCTCTGTTTAAGTTCTAAGAGATAATATTAATTTTCAGACAATTGAATTTGATTTTATGAAGCCTAAAAAATCGAAACAAGAAGTTCTTGATGCTTCCTCACTCATCAGCGATTTCACTGATTAAAATATTGAAAAACGCATCAATGCGGCTAAAAAACTTCCCTTCATTGCATAGATACTGGGTGGGTAGAGAGTTAAAAATGAACTTATCCCCTATCTTAAATAATGTCTTTATGCTCTTATCTAGAAGTACTCTACGACGAGGCACCCGTAGTTTCCGAACTGTTTAATAATATCGAGTGCCTAGGCGAGTTCATCAGCGGTCCAATTCCTTATACATTCTTGCTGCCTCTACTGTAAGAAGGCCTGGAATATGAAGAATAAAAAGTTCGAAAACAAGTTGACTTTTAACTATTAAGATTGTTTAAAAATACTACAATGTGGCAGAGAGATGTTAGCTCCCCAAATGTGAAAATCAAATAGTTGCGTCACTTAAAAAAATATTCACCAACGAGTTCGACTAAGTCAAGGAAGCCTTTTGTTGTGTAGTTGCACGTAAATTAGGCTTTTTTTCTGCACCCAACCAACATGAACTGATTGCTAACTATCTCTCTTTTGTCGAAGATTCATCCATAATAAAACGTAAATACGCAGCTAAATACTCTAAAGATCTCATAAAATGGCTCGGATGTGCTGAAGGCACTATTTTGAAAATAATTGAGCTCCTCTCCAAAGATAAATAGTAATCAAACAAAATATATTTGATTGATGCAATCATCGAATTATCGAGATAGAAGACACCAGCAACTCTTCAGAGTTACTTCAACATAATTTCCTATCAATTTTCATGGAGAATAAGGTATGAACTGATTTCAAAGATTGAAAAATTAGCAGAAGCGATGGGTAAAGAACAGTTTAAGTCGTTTCTACCCTATTATACGAAGTATCTTAATGATATTTAACCTTAAATAAGAAGCATAGCGAACAATAAACTTATTGAGATCATTCCTTATCTCTAGGCAGATGACGTAATCAACAGAATACTGCCTGCTTTAAAAAATATCCCACAAGATACACATGCTTATGTCAGAAGTAGATTAAAAGTAATATAGATTCATTAGCAAGTTCTCTACTTGAATTATGTTCAGTTATCGGTAAAAAACATACTATTGATCACATTTTACCCAAATTCCTTACTTTTTTGAAAGATTAGCAAGAACAGCAAGTCAAACAAACCATCTTCAAAAAAATCAGTCTCATTTGTCAAACACTGGGCATTTAGACACTCTCACAATCTATTCTGCCTGTTATTGATTAGATGGTTGCCAGCCAAAACTGGAGACTTCGTTCATAGTCAATTAAAATACTAGGATATCTCATCAAAAACTCGTCGCCTGCGTTCATCACTTAAAAGATTAACAAAATGATCGTAGATTTTCTGAAAGACAGGGCAAATTCTGTGAGGAAAGAGGTGACAAAATTAATTGCTGAGTTGATTGATCAACATGGGCAGTCATGGGCTGAAAAGAACATTGTTGCTAAACTGCTACCAATGTTCAAATCCTCCACTTACATGCATAGATAAAGCATTCTGCTGGCTTTAGAAACGCTGGTTCCTAAACTATCAGCGGACTGCTTGTCAAAGCTGATACTAGCCAACGTCTGCTACTTGGCACAAGACCCCGTCGAAAATGTCCGCATGAGTGTTTGCATCACCTTGGGCGTCTTGTACACCTGGCTACCTAAATAGAAGTAACAAATCAAGAAGGTTCTTAAAAATCTCAGGGAAGACAAAGACACAGATGTCAAATAGCTGGCAGCTAAGACTTTTTCGAAACTTGATTGATGATACTTTGAATATCAAATGACAACTCACTAAACTCAGTATACTTACTGTAATGATCGATTATTTGCCTATTCATCATTTTTTACTTCCCTTCTTCGCCTTCTTCGCCTACGCCTGCTTCTCAGCAGCTAAATTGGGGTTCTTCTCAGCCTACTCTAACATCTACTTGAACTGTCTTATCACCTCTGCATCTATCCCCTCAACTTTGTCTCTATTCATCTACTCATTTATGTTTTTAAGCTACTCTATTTCCCATCCAGCCATCAGACTACTTATTTTTTCAGTCAAATTGCCAATTATTATATTTTTTCTGACCATATCTGCAACATCTGCCAAATATGCATTATGTCCATTTATTTATCTATACTCGGCTATGTGTTTTTTAAGATCTGGCTAAGAAACGTTGGGCTTTTCTTGTGCAATGATATCTACCAGCAATCTCTCTTTTTCCTGTCGAGCCTTGTCTTTTTAACCATCCTGATTCCTCCACTCTACATAGCTATTATATTTTTATTTGATTTGGTTCTTAACCTCTCCAAAAAATATAGAAATAGTTTATTTCTTCTCTTTCTATTTTATCTTAACAGTCTATCTTTTCTCAATATTTCGGATCAACTTGCCCACTCTATCTTAAGATGACATCACTGCATTCTATTTGATTGATCTAAATTTATAAACTAATACTTTAGCTCTTAACTAGAACGTATTTTAGCTTCTCGTTAAGACAAAGGTTCATATTTTACAACACAGTTTTCGAGAATCTATAAAAATTCTTTGATTTAATTCATGAAGTTTTGTTTGCTCTGAGGAGGAACTCTTTATACAGGTTTTTACTCGATGACCTCTTACTTTTTAGCATCTTTTCCACCTTTTTTGTCATCTTTCTTACCGCCTTTACCTCCTTTTTTGTCTTCGTTTTTCTTTTACTATTCAAGCATTTGCTTTTTAGTTAACCTTGGTGCATTTAATATTTGTAATTCTTACTCTGTTAAAGCTTCTCCATTTTCTTTTTTCATTTAGATTAAGAATCTTCTCCTAGCCTTTTTAGCTCTTTCGGCTCTACCAGGTTAGCTGTCTTCCCATGATTTTCTAGTCTGTTTTTCTTTATCTTCTTGCTTGGTATCTCTCACGAATGCTAAAGAATCAGTTGAGAATATTTGAGTTACCCAACAAATCTTTTACGTATGCTCGTTTTTAATCGCACACTCAGGCCAAAGCCTTTGATCAAATTTTACAAGCAAGTAATACTCTTTGCTCGGATTAGTTTTTGTACTTTAGAATTTAAAATTATGAATTGTAACTTCATTAATTCCCCAAGCCTAATAATAAACTTTATCTCCATTCATAATTCTAACAATTATATTTCTTTTGTTAGTAAATGGTTTTTCAACGAGCTCAGAAGTAGGTTAGTCTTTTCCTCCTTTCTTGGCTGCTTTTCCAGCTCCACCTCCACCTTGTATTTCCTCAAACTCTCCCAATTTAACAGTTATAGTTGCGTTATTATCATTATTTGTGAAAATTCTCTCTTTGCATATCAATCCGTATTTATTGGGAACATACTTCTCAACAAATTTTATAGGTTCTATCTGTTCACATTGTTATATATTCAAACCAGATTATTTCGAAAGCAATTGTAATTACAAACTGCCATCCGGTACATTTTATTCAGAATGAAGCTAAACTATAAAGTAGTACTCAAGAGAAGGGTCAATAGTGAAGCGAGAGTACTCGTAAACCAGTAAAGTTTTCTCCAAGGGTTTTCTTATTACTCCTTATGGTTATTGATGATTTTGTCTATTTTATTATTTGGGAACAGCAACTAAGCGATAGCTTAAACAGTTCAAAAGTTCTTACTTTGCATTCAATAATTTGACCAATACAGTATTCAAATCAGTTCCATTTTGTTTGAGTTTTAATCGAACTAAGGGGAAGTAGGTACCAGCTTAAATTGATGGGTATTCAAAGCTAATATTTTTCTTATTGTATCCTTAAAATTAGCAGAGATAATCTGAAATACTCAACAATTTAAAAGGCGAATCCGAAGATATCCAATAACTATAGTTTCCCTTACTCATTGTATACAATTTAAACACACTATTTTGATTTTTAAGATCGATTTGTTTACTGCTTATTTACCTATCGAGTGTAACAACGTTAGAAGTTGCCCGAAAGCTATCAAAATCAAATTTCTGTATAATTGTGTAGGGACTGAATGTGTCGTAGGGACTTCTTTGATAGGCATAACCAAACAAAAGTTTTACTTTCTTCTCTTTCTATTACTCTTGATTTACTTTCTCGACAACCAAAATCTATTTGTTTTAGTCATAAGTGAAACTATTTTGTTTCTTAGATTACACTGTTTCAATTTTTTGATTTGCAAACTGATTTGGGTTATACATAACCTGCAAATAGTCGAAATATTCCAACAGATCTATGTCTTGAATCCACACTCCGGGCTATTTTCTCTCAAGCAACTCAATTACATTTGAAATTAAGGAGAAATCATGAATATTTGGGAAAAGCTCACTTTCTTACTTGTACTTTATCACTGATACTGACACACTCTGTAAACTTTTAGTTTATCTTTACTCTTTTTAGATAGGTATATCGTAGTTAGGTGGCTGGGATAGTTTATTAACCAAACATTTTTTAGCCAAAAGTATTTCTCTTTCGCCAAAATCACATTGTATGGATAGATCAGCAAGCAACTTTAAGAAATGGAAACGAGTTGCTGCTTTAGATATTAATTAAAGCCTCTTTTTCTCTTAAATAGCAAGTTTTTCTTTTAGTTCTTTCTTTTTCTTACGATACTCTAACTTTTACTATCGACTTTTGTTTGAAATAGATACTTTACAAAGTTAATTATACTCATGTTTGAGAAGCATTTCTTTTTGTGACTTTTCTTGTGAAAACGCCATGTTGAAATTTTAATTGTCAAAATAATCTCCAATACAATAGGAGTATCCGTTAATTATCTGACTATCAATCTCTTTTTAAAGGAAATTTTAGTCTTCAGCTTCCTCTTCAACTTTAACTTTCGTCAATTTAGTAAAATTCCTGTCTTTGTTTGCAGAAAAGCAACTTACAACAATATCTTTCCTTTGGTAATACTAATTACTCATAAACTATTCCAATTTTTCCCACTCTTTGAACTGATAAACTGGTATGTTCTAACAAATCATTCCTGTCAATGCATAAGCAATAATTCCACTACCAACAATCTGATCTTTGTTAGTCTTCGCTAAATATTTTATCAATGCTTTTGTGAGTATCAATGTCCATTTTTAATTAAATTTAGCTGAAAGAGGAAACAATACTCTAAGATTCATATCCAAAGGAACACGGTCATCAACTTCAATTTTTATGTATTTGCCCATATAAAGCAACTTGACCCAATATTTACCAGATTTTGTGAGTTGAGGGACACCATTTTCTTGAGGGTATATTTTTCGCCATATTGGCTCGTTGTTGTTGATATCCACTATATTTCTTTCTTTGATTATTTGCAACTGAGAACCTATCCAAATTGCAGCCTCATTCATGAAACTTCTTGAAATAATATCGCTCATTTTAACATCACTTACCTGAATAGGGCCCTCTTCTTTCGGTTATTACTTTTTAGCAGCTTTTTTCTTGTCCTTTGCTGCTTTCTATGCTTTTTCTGCTTATTATTTGAGTCTTGCTTGAGTCTAAGCTTCTGTTTAAGGCCTCATGTAGGTTTCAATGACACAAGGGACTGAATTTTCATGTTCTATATTTTTAAATGACTAAATTTAAGCTTTAGATTTGGCTTCTTTCTGACCCTCCTCTTCTTCTATTTACTATCTCAAGACAATTTAATTAATTGGTTTCCATTCTCCTATTTACTACTTACTCAAATATTCTTTGATGCCTTCATGAAAAGGATCAACAAATCTTTGCTATGAGTTGACACCAAAGTCATGCGCTTTTACTATTTAGTCTGTAGGCCATTATTAAAAAATAGCAGACAAGGATTCATTCTGTTTTACTGTAGAGTTACATTTTTAGGTTGTTAAGGGAATGTTTCGGGAGTCTTTAAAGTTTTCGATTAACGAGGTGGTTATTTGATATCAGGGGAGACAATGTCTTTGCTTGGGACACTTGGCTTGTAGGTAGGTCCCTTTTTAACTTCTTTCTGCTTGGGAGGCATTAATTGTAAGTTTTATTATCAAATTTAAATCGTAAAAAAAAAAAATCGACAATCACTTTTTTACTAATCATTAAATATGAAATGTAAGAATCAATATATCTGTTCTAAAGATATCATACTACTTAACTCACTTGCTAAAATACGCTGACTCTGTTTGCTTTATTTGTCCTCTCACCATTGAAGGAGTCATACTGTTCGTTATACCTCCATTCACCACTCCCTTTGCTGTGCTTTTCTCGATTCTATCCTTCTCGTTTGGCTTCACGAACATAGAAACAATGCTCCCCAGCTGTTATTGTCGTAGAGGTTCCCTTTTCATGTAGTAGCCTTCACGTCCTGGTGCAACAAGACTTACCACTTCTTCCGCTAGAATTATAGCAGTCACTATTTCATGTTTGGAATGTAGTGAACAACCGATACCGATGTACTGAAAGGCAGGATCTAGAAGAGTTTTTCTCCTCTTTCTCGAAGCCAGACCATCATCAATCAATAACCACTATACTATGTCTTCGCCTGTTTGTCCTCCGAATTAGTATACTTCACTGATTCTCCCCTTCACTATCACGAAATCCTTGACTCTCTGAGGTAATGGTGCATGTAGCTCATGACCTTATGTGGTTAAAAGTCCATTTTCCCCCAGTTTTCTCGCCTGCTGATCAGCCACCATATGCAAACCGAAGCACCATTGAAGTTTCTGGTCGATTGGTGGTCTATTTCTTAAATCGTCGAGTAAATCGTGGAGTGCATTGGTTCCTTCTCTAGTTTTGATTTTATCTTTGAAGATTTTGCCTTGGTACTGGTTGTCTAATGGAGCATACTTTTGAAGGAATGCGTAGGGGTCGTGGCGTACTTGATTTATGAGATTAAAAGTGGAGTCTATGATTTTGTCCAAGTCCATCGTTATTGAAATTATTACAAGTGTGAGGTGATAAGATTTTAAGTAAATCTCAGAAAAAAACACATCCGAAAAACTGTCGAAGGGAATTATAAATCATCAAAACTCCTCTTTTATTACCTCAGTGATGAGAAGCAATTTTATTGATTTTAGGCCTTAAATTCATCAACTCATTCATTAATATAATACTTACTATGTCAAAGAAACTCATACTCGTCGCAGTCTCACTTCTACTTGCTAGCTTTGCCCTATATCAGCTCAACAATCAGCCTACCACTCCCGCACTCCAAAAAGAACCTTTTGATTACTTGTCAGTCAATGCTGAGTGCACCAAAAATTTGGAAGTCGAGTGCGCTATCGATGTGGAAAGAACAGTAGTTGCTTGTGCCAAGGCTTTTGAGACCGGAGGTGCTGATGTCATCGCTGACATAAAGTGTGCTAAGGATTTGTTATCTGACAAGAAACACTGCTGGCCATGCATCTGCTCTGAGGCAAAGAAATAAGGATGGCACATTGTAGGATGCTGATTCGATGATCTGGATTCTCTTATCGCATATAATTCAATATTTTTTTGCAAAGAATGTTTTAATAGTACCTAAAAAAATAACATTTATATCAACGATGCCAAAATAAAAAGAGAGCCTCTGACATATTAACGTCTTTTTTATGTACTTGCAGCCAAATGAGAAGGATAGTGTCAAGAAAAGTACACGAAAGGAAGTAGTGAATGGAGGGATAACGAAAAGTATGACCCCTTCGATGGTTAGAGGATAAATAAATCTAAATTCGGAATAAGTCTGCAAGTCACTCGAGTGATACTGTCTCTATTATTAGACCTTTTTCTTGTAGAACTGTTCATCAAACATTAATCTATACTATACTTTGTGTGATTAATATTTAGACTTTTATATTTAATACTTCTAGAATATACTATGATAAACAAAGCTGTTGGCTATGGAGGTTTCAAAAGCTATTCAGAATGTCCTTACCCTTCTGATAAAATAGGCAAAGATTCTCATTAAAATAACAAAATTTGGTCTTCCTTTAGGCGTGAATCAGATAAGATCAGTCCCTTAGAAAATTATAGCCACTATCATACAATTTACAAAAAAGACTTTACTGAAAACACATAACCAAAAGATTATCATCCTGTACATGTCACAAAAGGAACAAAAACATCAATAAAGTTTGATGGAGTATAATTTGGCAAACCTTACGACAAAACCGAGGCAGATCGAATCGGCCAGTCTTCGTTTAAAAATGGGTTTAGTTTGCTAAAAACAGGTACATAACACTGGAAAACAAACTATCAAAGCAGCATTTGTTAGCCAGCACAAGTAAATAAGTTAAACTAAAATACGCAGATTAGGAGATATGAGTCAAATGACAAGAAAATGCAAATCTAAGAATAGATGTCTAAAGCAAACTCTTATAAGAATAGACCGTACATCAACAACGCCACAATCGGAACTACGGAATACAAATTTAGCTTCGGATAAAAAATTGGATACAATCCCAAAGAACTGCTAAATGAAGACAGCAAAAAGCAATCAATCAGAGATAATCCTCTTAAATATGGTACGAACCAACTTTGGAGTGAAATTCCTGGCTATCTAGGATTTAAACCAGCCTAACTACCATTTTCCTAGTTGAAATCAAAGATTTAATCTCGAGATAAAATCACAAGAGGAGACAATAAACTACTGCTGAGCTAGAACTATCACGTGAATATCCCAGGATATGGAGGATACCGGCCAAAAATAGATTTGGGTACTACACCTCTACGTGATAGCTGCTTCTAATTTAATAAAAAATGATTAATGTCGATTTCTTTATGATCAACGTATTGAGACTGATCTTTTATGCAAACGAAAGTGTTTTTAGATTTTCTATTTGTAATGGATATTAAGCAAAATTATATAATCACGAAAGGAATCAGACCATCGTCATGGAGTTTTACTATTAATCTTTTTCAAATATGAATAATGTGATGATATGGAATCATTAATATATTTTTTAAATATTTCACAGTCTCAACAAAGGGATAGTTTATTAGATACCCAAGAAAATTATCCATAACTTAGTATCTCTTTTTTGCTAACTTTGGACCAAATTAATCATAAATTTATTAGTCTATTCATTTTACATATTAGAAGAGTTCCAAAAAAATATTTTTTTATTTAAATTGATAAAGGCTTACTCTTTAATACTTTTAATGATTGTAAGTAAATTTAGTAAACAACTATCTTTTTCTAAAAAAATTTCTGACTATGTCACAGTTTAAAGGTTTTACCATATTTCACGTATCTGAAAGCTAACTTGATGAGTTAATGTTCTCTTTATAACTATAGATTATTTGATGAAATCGGGAGTCATTATTTAGTTACTTTCGGTAGTTGATTTACTCTCCCAGAGTAGGTTGTTCTCGAAGAATGTTCAGATTGCTTATCTCGAAAATTAATGAAAATTGTCGAGGCAATTAATGATATCTAATATCTAATTGCTATTAATTCTCTCTCGATCTCAGAAGTAGTATTTTTAGACACAATTGAGCTATTATTGTTTTTAATATTTATTGAAAAATGAACAATCAACCTCTCAAATATTTGTCTCAGCGGCCAGAAATTTAATTGAACTCCACTACTCACTACATTCACAAAAGCAGGTAAACCTACATCACTCCCAACAAAAATACTAAAAACTAATCTCAAAAAGACCAAAAACTTTTTGCGACATCTCCCGCCAACTTTCATAAAATTGAACTTCATAGAAATCAGGAATTATTTCCCCCACGAACTGCACCTTTTCGGAGGTCTAACAACGAATCTGTCGATAAAAAAGACAGGGATAGAAGTGGATACCATTCCACAGAAAAAGTTGAGTAAGGACCCAAAGATATATTACGCTTCTCTGCGCTTCGAAAGAAGTTAGAAGAGGAAATAAGATAGCAATAGAGGCTGCAAGAGATAACAAACTGCCAATTACTGAAGATAGAAAATCTTACAATATAGATATATAAGTTGCGTGGCTAGAAAAAATAATTGGAGCATTTAATCTTAAAAATTCAGAAAGAAAATGAAACAAATGTCATAAATTTGAACAAATCACAACAAACAATCGAATAACTCACACAGAATTTGAAAGAAGTTAATATCAACAAAAAATCATTACATAATCTCAAAAATCTGCACAGTCAGCTGGATTTGTTGCAAGAAACTAATAAAAAACTTATGATATCGAATTAGAATTTAATGAAAGAGAATCAGAGTTACAAGATTTAAATTAATAAACTACTCAAAGAAAATACTTAAGATTCTGAGAATAGCCTCAAAGGAGAAACATAAGTAAAAAGGCTTTTAAGTAAACTCTAAAAGTCTAAAAGCGAAAGATAAAAGTTTTTAGAAGCCAACTTACATGCTCTCTAGAAGAAACTCTATGAAACTCAGAACGAAAAGAAAAAACTTTTGATACAGATAAGCTGCATAGACAGAAAGAGAACTCTTTCTATAAACGAAGTCAAAGCATCAAAGGACTTATAAATAAAAGACCTAAGACAAAAATTTTTAAAAGTTTCAAAAGATCTGCGTTAAACCAAAGTCAAAATGTAAAAGAAGGACAAAAAACTCACAACAGAAGTAAGTTCTGAGGTAAAAAGATACAAATCAACTCAAAATTTAGGATTCAACTCAGAATCATAAGAACTAACTTTTGAATTGAGTTCATAAGCCTGAGTCCTTGTTTATTTTTTGATGGATTTATATTGTATGGTATTATATATTAACTTTAGATTAATTTTGTCATCGTTATATTTAGTTTTCTTAATGAATCAATACTCAATGATCTCCAAACTTGGAGAAGGTGCTTTCTCAGTAGTCTATCGCGTCAAAAGAAAGGAAGATGGTTGCTAATATGCCATGAAAAAGATCCGCATCTCTACCCTTTCTGAGAAGTAACTTGCTAACTGTCTCAACGAAGTAAGGATACTCGCCAGTATCTAACACCCTAACATTTTGAGCTATAAAGACTCTTTCTATGATGAACTTAGTAACTGCTTTTGTATAGTCACCTAATGCTTAGAGGGTGGAGATGTATTCCAGATGATAAACAAACACAAAGCAAACAAGAAAATCATTGACTAAAACACAATTTGGCAGATAGCTTTCCAAACTTTGCAAGGTCTATCTACTTTACATGAAATGAAAATTCTTCACAGAGATATCAAATGTGCCAACATTTTTCTGAATAAGGATAAATCTCAAGTTAAACTGGCTGATATGAATGTCTCGATTGTGACTGCTAATGGAATGGCTCGAACTCAAACAGGAACTCCTTATTATGCAAGTCCTGAGGTTTGGCAAGAAAAACCTTACAGTGCTAAATGTGATATCTGGTCTTTAGGCTGTGTGTTGTATTAAATGGCTGCTTTGCGTCCACCTTTCGTGAGCCATGATTTAAAATCACTAAAGAAAACAATCATTAGCGGAGTATATAAAAGGATTCCTATTCAATATTCCAATGATTTATAAAGCTTCATCCGACTTTGTTTAAAAGTAGATCCTAAATAAAGAATGAGTGCACTTGAACTCATGGAAAATTAATTAATTCGCAAAAGAATTACCTTAAAAAGTAATTTCATCTAAAATTGTGTAACCTAAAACTCAAGTGGTGTGAATAGCAAAAAGTTAATTGGAAAAATTAACATACCAAGAAGAAGAGATTTCCGTAACATTAAAGAAATTTTACCCAAACATAGATTCGGATAGAGCTCAGTTGATAAAATCATTCAGAATAAATCTGTAAACTTTGATGAGAAAAACAAAGAAAATATTCTCAATTTCCTCAACACAGGCAAAATTCAACGTAAGGATCAACTACCTAACATCCAACGTTCATCAAGCATGAATTCTAGACAGCAAACAAAAATCAAAGTTGATTAGAAACTTCTATGTTAATAAAGACCTCCTCTACCTAAAAAACCTATGCGAGCTTGATAATTCATTTTGCTATCTGATAAAACTTTCACTATAAAAGCATATTTTTGAAAAAATCACTCTACAAAAGTAAAATACCTTACTTTAAGGCCTTTACTATGTTGAGGTGTTTTTCTATTCTCTAATACTAGGTCTTAATTGTACTAAGTTTTATGTCGTTCTTGCGTTTTTCGGTCAATTTTTTTATTAAGTGAGTCAATTATGTGTTTCCCATCAGAATATTTCTTCTTCTCCTCCTTCATAAACTATTTAATAAAAGATAAATGTTCTATCTTCTCTCCATAAATTACTTTTTATTTTGGATCATCCTACTACATTTTTTGAAGGAAAGAATCTATATCAATATCCAAGCTCTAAACAATTTTCTTAGATTTTTGACATTCATCTTTGTATCTTCTCTTTGATTGTTTCAAAAGAATTTTCTTGTAACGATTATATTGGCAATCTCTTGCTTATTTTGTCAATTTTATATCTTTTTTTAATTTTTATTCATAGTTGATTTTATTAGAAGATAATGATCTTTGAGCATTTACTGATGTAAATTTATAAGCTACAAGACCTGATACTGTAACTCTATATTAAATTTACTTTACCTTTTACTACGAAAATCTGTCTATATATTTTTGGTTTCACTTTTTAAACCTTTACGATAGTATCGATTTTCAGGAGAAAATGTAGTTGAATGATTTTTTAGTGCTGTAATTTTTTGGTGGACTAGATCAACTATAAGTTACACTTAGTTGTTCCTTAAGGCAAATGAAAATTATTTGAGGGAGGAACTCTTTTAAATGAAACTGAATTAACAGTATTTGCCGATGGTTTCGCATACAAACATATATTTTTATCTATTTTACCTACCTAATGACTCAAAGTTCTAGCTCTACCTGATTAAAACTAAAAATACCTTTAAGTATTATTTCTTTTACCAAACTTCTTTAGAACAGCTTTTTTTAAGTCTGCGAAGTAGGCTCAACTTAAATATGACCATTTGAGACTTCTTTATTTCTCGAAGTATCGAACAATAAAGTTGATTAATTTGGTTTTGGCGAATAGCCCTTTTCATCCAAAGTTTCCTCTATAGTTTGCTTTTAACTCCACATATATTTTTATTATTCCTAATAAAAAGTTATGATAACTCTAACTGATTCTAGACAACATAAAATTAATAAAGACTGATTTATGGAGCTGGATCTTTTAAAAGATTTCTTTAGTATTCATTATCATTATTTTATATTCAATATAATTCACCACAATTCAAGATGGTAAGCATTCTCTAATTTAGGGATACACCAAGTTCGTATAAGTCGGTCGCGTCGCCAGAATTAATTACGGAGCTGATACAGGCAAACTTGCCACTATTGTCGATATTCTCAATGACAAGAGAGTTTTGATTGATGGAGAAGGCATTAGCAGACAAGTCATCCCCGTCAGAAGACTCCAACTCACTAAACACATCGTCAAGGTTCTCAGAGGAGCCAAAACAGGCAAAGTTAAATCAATTCTTAAAAAAGAAGGTGTTGCCCAAAAGTTCGCCCAAAGCAGTTTGGGAAAAGCGTATGCCAGTCAAGCAAGAAGAGAATCATTGACTGATTTCGAGAGATACAAAGTCCTTGTCCTCAGAAGAAAACTCGCTAAACTCACCAGAGCCAACCCCAACAAAAAGAAATGATTGAGCTTTATTTAAAATACGTTAATCCTGTTAATCTATTTAAATACAAGAAAAAATCTTTACTTAGATAGATAAAACTAAGCAAATAATGTTTAATGACATTTGAATCAAGAAATGGGTGCTTTATTATTTTCTCTCTTGAAGGCTTAAACATGCTAAATATAGGTGATATAGTGGCTCACCTTGGTGAAAGAAGGTAGAGTCTCAGCAGAGATGGTGTATCCCAAATCTTCTTCAATCTGCATAGCGATTTCAATGGCATCCAATGAGTCCAATCCGTGTTCGGACAAAGCGCTACTTTTGCTTACACCTTCATCAAACAAAAAATACCATTTTTGTAAGTTGTTCTGAAGTAGTTTTGGACTGTCTTGATAACATATGATTCGATATCTTCCTGCTTTTTGAGGGTAATAGATGTGCGATTGACGAGTTGACCTTCTCTATATTGCGTGATAGTTGAGGCTGCGCCAGTAGATTTTGGTGAGCTTTTTTGAACTTCAGTTGAAAAAAGTGCGACTCTTTTGATTAGGTTTCTCAACATAAGTGATGATATAAATTAATTAATAAAACTTGTTCAAGATTAAATTCCCAATAACATTCTGCTGATACTTTATCTTTTTAATATGAATCTCTATCATCTCCAACTTTTTTAGAGAATGCATAATCCAAATCTTATATATTTAAATTTGAGATGAGCAAGAAAAAAATCCCATCCTCGTCCAAAAAAATCCCAATGACTCCCACTGAGCCTTAATTCTTCGATAACATAATCAAAACACGTTAGCGAATGGTTCGCGAGTAAGTTTCCTAGTAGTTATAATACATAAACACAAATATAAACCCAATTCTGAGCAAAATGATGATCAAAATAATCAACTAAAATCCGCCGAATATCATCGATTACATGATCAACTATCTCAAATAGGAATAGATTTCTAATAAAACGAACTAGTTTCAACATAAACTGACCAACACTATCTCCCAGAAGAAAGCTATCAAACCCATCTAGATCTAGAAGAAAGCACAGGAAAGTTCGGTTGATATCACACCCAGAAACTTTATGACTCCTAGAAACGATTTTTAATATTCTTGAACTTATCCATTTGTTTATCATTTCATCGATAAATAAATATTTGATTGGGTTTGGGGTTGGGG
>Ga0194117_10000939_pt1 | contig 35950 bp, 36 predicted proteins | sample TA2MahsurfametaG_FD_160579 | JGI IMG/M metagenome (GOLD analysis project Ga0194117, IMG submission 160579) | Freshwater microbial communities from Lake Tanganyika, Tanzania - TA2015009 Mahale N1 surface | ecosystem: Environmental > Aquatic > Freshwater > Lake | place: Tanzania: Lake Tanganyika... | reverse complement strand
CAAGACATCGGCTTGTCGGAGTCTCGAAACGATCTCTTCAGGCTTGTGCCTCTTCTTCGGCATTGCAGTCCTCCTTCTTGTCAAAAGACATAGTTCAGGGCGGACCACTTTTCAGGGGGAGGACCAGAGTTCGAAGGTCGATCGGGGAAATGCGAGCCAGAAACTGGTGCGCGTTTGACAGGATTGGTCGATAGGCTTATCAACTAGCCTATGATCGCTTTCCGCCTTTCTCGCCCCATGGGCTCGTCGCCGCCGACCCTCGCCTCTGTCGTGCTCGACAGGGTGCGTCCCGCAATTTCAACAGTTTCGCGGACACGGATCGGGATCAAATCCTTGAAATCCATGGGACTTCGCCTGTCCTCGACAGTTTCAACAATCTCGACACCCTCGACAGTCGCGGCGCCTCGGGCCGTCGCGGCGGCGTGCTAGGCTCGCCGCCATGACCCAGGTCGATTTTGCCATTGTGGGCGCCGGCATCGCGGGCGTCTCGGCTGCCTATCCTCTCGCCGCCTCGGGTGCGCGGGTGCTGCTGCTCGAGCGCGAGCGGGTGCCCGCCTACCACACGACCGGCCGGTCGGCGGCGCTCTATTCCGAGACCTATGGCAGCGCCGAGATCCGGGCCATCACTGTGGCCAGCGGTCCGTTCTACCGCGCGCCCCCGGCGGGCTTCGCCGAGCGGCCCCTGCTCTCGCCGCGCGGGGCGCTGTTCACCGGCGGCCTGGACAGGGTCGCCGCCATGGACGAGGCGCAGCGCGCCTTCGCGGCGCTGGTGCCCTCGGTGCGGCGCACCGATCCGGCCGAGACCGCGCGGCTGCATCCGCTGATGCGCGCCGAGGCGATGGCCGGCGGCGGCATCTTCGAGCCGGAGGCGGAGGATATGGACGTGGCCGCCATCCATGCCGGGTTCCTGCGCGGCGCCCGCGCGGCCGGCGCGATGCTGCGGCTGGAGGCCGAGATCGTCGGGCTGGAGCGTCGCGGCGGGCTGTGGCACCTCGCGCTCGCGGGAGGCGACCGCATCGAGGCCAGCCACGTTGTGAACGCCGCCGGCGCCTGGGCCGATCTGCTCGGCCAGATGGCCGGGGCGACCCCGATCGGTCTGGTGCCCAAGCGCCGCACCGCCTTCACCTTCGCCGCCCCCGCCGGCGTCGAGATCGGCGCCCTACCGATGGTGGTCGATTTCGACGAGACCTTCTATTTCAAGCCCGAGGTCGGCCGGTTCCTGGGGTCGCTCGCCGACGAGACCCCCTCCCCGCCCTGCGACGCCCAGCCCGAGGAGCTGGACCTCGCCATCGCCGTCGACCGGATCGAGACCCACACCAGCCTGCGGATCCCCCGCATCCTCAGCAAATGGGCGGGCCTGCGCAGCTTCGTCGCCGACAAGAACCTGGTGATCGGCCCCGACCCCGCCGCGCCCGGCTTCTTCTGGCTGGCCGGCCAGGGCGGCTACGGCATCCAGACCGCGCCCGCGGCCGGCCGGATCGCGGCCGCTCTGGCGCTCGGCAAGCCCCTGCCCGCCGATGTGGCCGCTCTCGGGGTGAGGGCGTCCGCCCTCGCCCCGGCCCGGTCGGGGATTGGATCACCTTCCGGCGATCACGGTTAGGTGATCGGCCGATCACGACCGCCTCTCCGAACCCTGATTTCCCCGGAGCGGGCCGGCTTGCGAGTGTCCGATCGCGGTCCGGTCTACCGGGCCGGTCGCAGTCAAATCATCCATCCATAGGGAGCTTCGTATGAACAAGGCCAGCATGATCGCCGCCACCGCCGCCGCCATCTTCGCCATCGGCGCCGTCGGCGCCGCCAACGCGCAGGGCAAGGTCAAGTGCGGCGCGAACAACTCGTGCAAGGGCACCAGCGCCTGCAAGTCGGCCAACTCGGCCTGCAAGGGCATGAACGCCTGCAAGGGTCAGGGCTGGACCGAGGCGTCGAGCGCCGCGGATTGCACGGCCAAGGGCGGCAAGGTCCTCTAACACCCGCTGCCGGCCCTCCGGGCCGGTGACGACACACGGGCGCCCGCGACCTCGCTGGGCGCCCGTGCCATTTCCGGTACGATGCCGACCATGCTTCTTCCCGACGACCGCTTCGGCCTGGGCCTGCGGACCGACCACTACGAGGAGATCGCCGACGGCGGCGCGCGCGTCGGCTGGTTCGAGGCGCTGAGCGAAAACTACATGGTGGAGGACGGCGGGCCGCTGCGCTGGCTCGACCGGCTGCGCCGCGACACACCGATGGCGCTGCACGGCGTGTCGATCTCGATCGGCTCGGTCGATCCGCTGGACGGGCGCTACCTCGACGACCTCGCGCGGCTCGTCGATCGGGTCGAGCCGATGTGGGTGTCGGACCATCTCTGCTTCACCGCGCTGGATGGCGTGCAGATGCACGACCTCCTGCCGTTGCCCTACACCGAAGAGGCGCTGAACCATCTCGTGCCGCGCATCCAGACGGTGCAGGATCGTCTCAAGCGCCGCCTCGTGCTCGAGAACGTGTCGAGCTACATCGCTTACGACGCCTCGGAGATGACGGAGTGGCACTTCCTGGCCGAGCTCGCGCAACGTGCCGATTGCGAGCTCCTGCTCGACGTGAACAACGTCCATGTCAGCGCCTTCAACCACGGCTGGAACCCGCTCGATTTCCTGGCCGCGATTCCGACGGACCGCGTGCGCCAGTTCCATCTCGCGGGCCACAGCCACAACGGCACGCACATTGTCGACACGCACGACCACCCGGTCGCCGATGAGGTCTGGACGCTCTACCGCGCGGCGGTGGAGCGGTTCGGGCCAGTCCCCACGATGATCGAGCGCGACGCCCGCATCCCGCCCTATGAAGAGCTTCTGGCCGAGCTGGAGATCGCCCGCCGCCTCGCCTCCGAGGAGACGCCGGCATGAGCGCCAATGCCGGCTCCCTCGCCGACCTGCAGCGCGCCTTCCAAGCCTTCATGCTCGCAGGCGACACCGGCTTCGCGACCAAGGTCCGCAGCGGCGGGCGGGCGAGCCGCGAGATCGGCCTCGCCGTTTACCGCGACGGCTATGCGCTACGGCTGATCGAGGCGCTTGAGATCGACTACCCCGGCCTGATGGCGATGGCCGGGCCGGCCGACTTCGAGCTGATGGCCCGCGCCTTCATCGCGGCCCACCCGTCCCGCCATCCCTCGGTCCGCTGGTTCGGCCGGCACCTCGCGGCCTTTCTGGCCGCCACGCCGCCGTTCAGCGCGACGCCGGCCGCCGCCGAAATGGCGCGCTTCGAATGGGCGTTGGGCGAGGCGTTCGACGCCGCCGACACGATCCCGATCGATGCCGACGCGCTGATGTCGCTGGCATCGGACTCTTGGCCTGGCCTCATGCTGGACCCGGTACCGTCGTTCCGTCGACTCACGCTCGCGTATGCGATCCCGCAGGCCTGGGCCGTCCGCGAGCAAGCGCCGCCGGGCGAGCTTGGCGTGGACCCTGCCGACCGGCCCACGCCCTGGGCGATCTGGCGCGCCGACGAAACCTCAACTTACCGCTCGCTGGCACCCGACGAGGCGGCGCTGCTGGACGCGCTCGCGGCAGGCGGAACGTTCCTCGATATGGTCGGTGCCGTAGCGCCGCACACCGGCGAAGACGAGGCGCCGGCCCGCACGGCGACAACGCTGCGCCTGTTCGTCGAGGACGGAATGATCGCGCGCTTTCGTCTCTCGGACTGAACCGCAGACTATCGCTCGGGAAAGAGACCGGCGTCGCTGAAACGCGCCACGACGCGGAAGCCGCCGGCGCCATCCGGCTTGACGATCACGCCGTGCCCTTCCGGCACCTCGATACCGACGGCATCGCGCAAGGGCGGCGCGTGTCCCACCAACAGGAGGTTGCCGGGCGTCCGCGGGCGACGCGCGAACCGCGCCTTCAGCTTTTCGACCCCCGCCGCGATTTGTTCCGGTGCCTGCGACACGTGATAGGCGAGGTCCGAGTTCAGCCGCACCGGCCGCTCGAACGCGATCGCGGCGGTCTCTCGCGTGCGGCAGAACGGGCTCCCCTCGATGAAGCGAACAGAGAGGCCCCAAAGTCGGAAGCGCTCCCCGACCGCCGCCGCCTGCCGCTTTCCTTCCGCGTTGAGGTTGCGCTGCCACGAGCAGTCCGCGAGGTTACGCACCTCCGGTTCGCCCTTGGTCTCGGTCTCGGCGTGCCGCCAATAGAAGACGTAGCTGCCGCGCTTCAGATCGGCGATCAGCGCCGACACCGGATCGACCGGCACCGGCGGCGGCAAGGGCCGCTCGCCGGCGCAGCCTGCCACCAGCGCCACCAGAAAGAGAAGAAACCCTCGCCGCATGGCCTTGAATAGCATCGTCCTCCCCGTAAAGTCCCATCACGCCCGCTTGATGGAATGGTAGACATACGGGACTTAAAATCCCGAGGCCGCGAGGCCGTGCTGGTTCAAGTCCAGCAGCGGGCACCAATCGCGACCGCGGAGAGGCGAGCATGCGACTGAAGGGCAAGGTGGCGCTGATCACGGGCGCAGCGGGCGGTATGGGCGCGGAGACCGCGCGGCTCTTTGCTCGCGAGGGTGCTGAGGCCGTTGTCATCTGCGACCTGCTCGATGCCGAGGGTGCGCAGGTGGCGGCCGAGATCTCGCGCGCCGGCGCCCGCGGCTCCTACCACCGGCTCGATGTCACCGACGAGCCGGGCTGGGCCGGGCTGGTCGATCGGGTGATGGCCGACCATGGCCGGCTTGATGTGCTGGTTAACAATGCCGGCATCAGCGGCTCGGCCTTTCCCGACCTCTATGCCCGCGACGCCTGGGACAAGCTGATCGGCATCAACGCCACCGGCGTCTTCCTCGGCTGCAAGTACGGCGTCGCTGCCATGCGCAAGTCGGGCGGAGGATCGATCGTGAATCTGTCGTCGATCTCGGGCATCGTCGGCCAGGGCTATCTGCACCCCGGCTACAACGCCTCCACGGGCGCGGTGCGGCTCCTGACCAAGAGCCTCGCGGCGCAGCACGCCAAGGAGAGCATCCGGGTGAATTCGGTGCATCCCGGCCTGATGCCGCCGATGCGGACCTCGGGCACGACCGCCGATCCTGCCCACCGCGCAAAAACGCTGGAGGGGATTCCCATGGGCCGTCCCGGCCGAGCCGATGAGGTCGCGAGCGCGATCCTGTTCCTCGCCTCCGACGAGGCCTCGTATATCACCGGCGCGGAGCTCGCGGTGGATGGCGGCTGGACCGCGGTCTGAAGGCGCGACGGTCGGTCCGGTAGTCGCCGGCCCCCCTGTGGCCAAGTCTCTGCCCATGTCCGACAATGACCGCCCCATAGCCCTCGTCACCGGCGCGAGCCGTGGTGTCGGCGCGGGCATTGCCCGCGCGTTGGGTGAGGCCGGCGCCGTGGTTTACGTCACCGGCCGCTCGACCCGCGCGGCGCCACGCAGCGACGGGCTGACCGGCACGATCGAAGAGACGGCTGAGGCCGTGACCGCCGCTGGCGGAGAGGGCATCGCGCTTGCCTGCGATCATCACGACGAGGCCGCCGCCCAGGCCCAGATGCGGCGGATCGCCGGAGAGCGTCATCGGCTCGACGTGCTGGTGAACAACGCCTGGGGTGGCTACGAGCGCAACACGGGCGACGGCTCCTTCGCCGCGCCATTCCAGGGACTGCCGACGCACTTCTGGGCTGACATGTTCGAGGGCGCCCTGAAGCCCGCGTTCCTCACGACTCGGCACGCACTCCCACTGATGACGACCCCACGGCCAGTCGATGCGCCTCCGCGGACAATCGTGAATGTGGTCGCCTGGGCGTTCGGCGAGTATCTCGGCAATCTCTGGTATGACGTCGCCAAGGCGGCGGCGATCCGGATGATCGAGGGCCTGGCGCGCGAAACCGCTCCGGCCGATATCACCTGCGTCGCTCTGGCGCCGGGCTTCGTGCGTACCGAGCGGGTCGAGCGCGCGCTCGCGGGTGACGCCACGAAGCTCGCCGCGACCGAGAGCGCCCTCTACGCCGGACGCGCGGTCGCAGCACTTGCGTGCGATCCCGATGCGCTGGAGCGATCGGGCAAACTTGTGACGGCGGCCGAGCTTGCCCGCGACTACGGCTTCACCGACGGCGATGGACGCCAGCCACCGCCCTTCAGATTCGGCTGACCTCGCGGCTCAGAGGAGCTGCGAGGCGATCAGGATGAGGCCAATCACCGAGATGAACCACACCACTGTGCGCACCCAGGCAACGCCAGCGATGTAGACCCCGGCATAGACCAGTCGCGCCCAGAAGAAGAGTGTGGCGCCGAGCGCGGTTGTGGCATTGGCCTTGCCCGAGACGTGGGCCAGCAGCACCAGCACGGCGAACAGGATCAGATTCTCGAGCATGTTGGCGTGGGCGCGCTTGGAGCGGCCCACCCAGCCCTCAAGCGCCGGCAAATTGTCGCGATTGCCGGCGAGCGTATTCAGGCCGACCTGCTGGGTGGCGCCGATCGCCGTCACAACGACCTGCACGAAGCAGAGGATGGTGGCGTAGAGGAGATAGATCAGATCCGGCGATTTCATGTCGCGCCCTCCCGCCCGGAGTCAGTTCTTCTTCCCGAGCTTGCGACCAGCCTGCGCGAACCCGCCGGTGGCGGCAATCAGATTGTTCATATGTTTCCCCATCGTCAGCGCCTCGGCGATGGGCATGGTTTCGGCGGCTCGGAAAATTTCACGGGTCATGCGCACCGCACCGCGGTCGAGTGCGGCCAGTCGACCGACGAACTCGACCTCGATACGCGCAAGATCGGCAGCGTCCTCGGCCAGACGATTGATCAGGCCGCAGGCGAGCAATCGCTCGGCGGGAATCGCTTCACCGAACGTCGCGAACTCGAGCCCCAGCCGCGGTCCGACCAGCCGCGACAGGAGCGGCGTGCAGATCGTCGCGGCGAAGCCGTTGCGCATTTCGAACGCGCCGAACACGGCGGTACGATCGGCCAGCACATAGTCGCAGGCCATTGCGAGCGTGAAGCCGCCGGCCACCGCGTGGCCGCGCACCACCGCGACGGACGGAACGGGCCCGCGCTGGAGGCGCTGGAAGATTTCCGCCCATGCCTGTTGGCCGGCCCAGGGATCGCGCTCAACGCCGGTTTCGTCGGCGCGCTCCGCCTGCGCGCGCAGATCGCGCCCGGCGCAGAACGTGTCGCCCACCCCCTTGATGACCAGCACCCGCGCCTCGGGATCAGCCTGTGCGCGGCCGATCGCCTCCACCAGCAGGTCGGTGGTCGCGGTATCGATGGCGTTGCGCCGCTCGGGCCGGTCGATCGCGATGCGGTGGACGCCGTCGCGCGCTTCGGTTCGAATCACGTCTTCACCCTAGCGCGTGCCGAACAGGCGGTCGCCGGCGTCGCCAAGGCCGGGCACGATGTAGCCGTGATCGTTCAACGTCGGATCGACGGCGGCGGTGAAGACCGGCACATCGGGGTGGACCTCCGCGAACGCCCGCGCACCGTGATCGGCGGCGAGGATGCAGATGAACTTGAGCTTGCGCGCTCCCGCCTCCTTCAGTCGATCCACTGCCGCAATGGCAGAATGCGCGGTGGCCAGCATCGGATCGCACACCAGCACGTCACGGCCGCCGATATCCGGCGGCAGTTTGAAGTAATACTCGACCGCCTGGAGCGTGCGCGGGTCGCGGTAGAGGCCGATATGGCCGACTCGCGCCAACGGCACGAGATCCATCAGCCCCTCGGCCAGACCAAGTCCTGCCCGCAGGATGGGCACGATGGTGAGCTTCTTTCCGTCCAGCAGCGGCGCGCGCATCGGCCCCAGCGGCGTCGCGATATCGGCATCGACCAGCGCGAGGTCGCGCGTGGCGTCGTAGCCGAGCAGCAGGCCGATCTCGCGAAGAAGACGGCGGAAATTCGCGCTCGACGTCTCCTTGTCGCGCAGCTTGGTGAGCTTGTGTCGAACGAGCGGATGGTCGACGACATGGATCGACGGCGGCAGCTTCATGCGTTTCCTCCAGGGTCGAGACTCGCGGGATCGGACGCCGCTTGCAAGCTCGGAACGACTCTAGGGTCGGCAGGCGAACTCCAGAACACGGGCGGCGAAGGGCGGGAACGCGACGGGAGCATGAGCCGTCTTCGGCCAGGCCCGTGATGCCAAGCGGGCCTCGATCAGCGGTACCAGCTGCTGCACGAGAATCCAGGCGCGCAGCCGGAGGCCGGCTGGCGTGTTGTGGACGCCGTCGATGAAGAGCGCGGGATCGGATGGCATGGCGCCGGCCACGTCGAGGAACTCAAGATCGCGCCGTCGGGCATGCAGGGCGAGGACGCGATTCTGGAACGCGGCCAACTCCGCGAGATCACGGTAGGCGAAGGGGCCATAGCCGTCGTTCAGGTGCTGAAGCATGCCGCGGTGGCGCACAGGATCGAGCACGAGGCCCTCATGCACCAGCCACTTGAAGGACGCGATGGCCAATTCGCCGCCAGCCGCCCGCACCGATCGATCGATGTCGTCGAGATCGTGTAGAATGCGCGGCAACTTGACCGGAAGATCGGGTCGATCGAGATCGGGACGGGCACGATCAAGGCCCGCCGGCCAGACCAGTTCAGGGCTCGCCTTGGGCCACTCGCGGCCATCGCCCGGCACGCTTCGAGCATCCCGCCAGGCCTGCAGGCGCCGAGCGAGGGCCAGCGAATAGGCGGCTCGCTCCAGCAGGTCGGGGGGCGGCTGCGGCGGGGGCACTGGCGGGGCCTCGAATGGCGGCATTCCGGGAACGAGGCTCTGGAGATGAAACTGGTTGGCGCCCTCGTAGTAGACGACGAGGTCGGGACGCAGCGGCGCCACCTCATTGCGCACGACGGCCGCGATGTCGGTCGAATTGATCGACTCGCGCCCGGCGTTCAGCACCTCGATCTCAAGGCCCGGCGCCCGCGCGCGGGCCCAGCGCTGAAGCCAGTGCGCGACATGTTCCGGCGGCGAGAACGGGAAGTGGTGCGACTCCACTGTGGTCGAGGCACCGACGAACACGATGCGCAGCGTGTTGGGTCGCCGCTCTGCCTGAACCGGCGGACCGCGAAACCCGAAGGCGTTGGTGACCAGCCCGATCGGCGTCGTGGCATCGGGCAGATAGCGGTAGGCGGGGTATGGCACCCCATCCGGCGGGTCGTAGACAAACAGTCGTCCGGGCGCGAAACGCAGGTATCGGTGCGCGCACGGATCGCCGACCAGCACGGCGTTCCACGCCTTGAACATGTCCGCCCGCCGCGAGCCCTCGATCTGACGCGATATCTCGACCCGCCGAACCAGCTGATCCCACTCGGGCGGCCACGGCTTGCGGTTGGGCAGCGGTGGCGGATCCTCGGCGAACCAGGCGCGCTCCACGCCGGGCGCCCGCGCAATGGCATCGAGGTGCCGGGATCCCGCATCCGGTCCCGCATCGCCGCGCTCCAGCCAGCCCGCGACGATCTCCGCAGCGCCCACGGAGAGTCCGAGGCTCACGAGTACGAGCGCCAGGTTGGCGAGAATGCGACGCATGGCGATCTAGAAGACCGTACCGTCGCTCTGCACGCGGATCGGCGGGCCACCATCGGGGCGGCGTTCGCGCGCGATCTCGCGGCCGGCGACCCAAGTGCCGCCTTCGAGAATCTTCGCGAGCGGCAATGAGACGGCGTCGAGGCCGAGTCGCTCGCGCGCCAGCATGGCGATCCGGTCGAGCAGCACTACCGTCGCGGCGCGCCACTCGACGATCGGCTCGTCGGCGGGCGCGAAGCTGTCGCGCAGAAGTTCGGGCCGGCGTGGCACCAACGCGCCATGGTCGATCAACAGGCCGCCATTGCGATACTCCGGCAGGCCGGTCAGCGCATCGAGGTCGCGCACCGCGACTCCGGCCTCGAGCAGCGGCTCCACCAGCGAGTAGGCGAGCCATTGCGAGAGCTTGTGGAACGGGACGTAGCCCTCCGTTGCGTCGTCGGTCCGCACCGCGTCGTGGCGCCAGACATCGCCCAGCGCCACGCCGTCCAGCGTAAGCCGCGACGGCCAGATCGCGCCCAACCTCTCGAGGATGGCGCTGAGAAGCGCGGTAGCCGAGATCTCCTTCACGGCCGGCGGTGCGATCAGATCCAGGAGATCGCCGGGCCGATCGAGACCGACCGTCCCCAGCCGCTGCAGCAGGCCGGCACGGCCGTCCAATCCGGCGAGCGGATTGTGCGCCCGCACCTGAAATCCGACGGCCAGATCGCCGGCGGTGAAGCGAACCAGCCGCTCGGCATCCACCCGCAGCGGATCGGTCGCATCGCGGCTGAACGCGCCGCGCGCAAACATGTCCAGCGAGGCCAACGCCAGACCCTCGGATCGCGCGAAGCGATTGGCACTTCCGGGCTCGCGCCACGACCAGTCGGGGCCCGCGCCGGCATCGAGCAACACCGAAACGACGGCGAGATCGATCATGCGCCGCGCCCGCTCGCGCGGCGCCAGGGTCGACAGGCGCGGCAAGAGCGGCGCGAACCGATCCGTGCCGTCGGGGGCGAAGTGCCGCCAGCGTGCGTGCAGGGGAATCGCGGCGGGGTCGGGAAACCGCCGCCGAGCCACCGCCAACGTCGCCTCGGCGGCGCGCTCCAGCCCCGCCGGATCGAACGTAAACCACGCCGACTGCCCACGCTCGATACGCGTCAAGAGCCGCGTCGCCCGCTCGCGGATGGTGCGGGGATCGCGCAGTCGGGAGACGGCGTCGCTCACTCGTCGAGCCCCCGCCCCTTCGGCCGATGCAGGTCCTCGGCCGCGGGCTTCACCGGCGTGAAGTAGCCCGCAGCTTTCTTGGCATCCATCTCGACTCGCGCGTCCGGGGGAATGAGGTCGTCCGGGATCGGCACCTGCTCGACGATGTCGATGCCCTGCTCGCGCAGCGCATCGCTCTTCATGTTGGACATCGAGGCGAAGCGGTCGATCCGCGTGATGCCGAGCCAATGGAACAGATCGGGCATCAGCTCCTGGAAGCGCATGTCCTGGACGCCGGCGACGCACTCGGTGCGATTGAAGTATTGCGCCGCCGAGTCGCCGCCGGGCTGGCGCTTGCGGGCGTTGTAGACCAGGAACTTGGTGACCTCGCCCAGCGCGCGGCCTTCCTTGCGATTGTAGATGACGACGCCAAGCCCGCCGGCTTGCGCGGTTTCGATGCAAAGCTCGATGCCGTGCGCCAGGTAGGGGCGGCAGGTACAGATGTCCGACCCGAACACATCGGAGCCATTGCACTCATCGTGCAGGCGGCAGGCGATCTTCGTCTCAGGCCGGCCAAGCCGCGCCATGTCGCCGAAGAAGTAGATCGTGGCGCCGCCGATCGGCGGCAGGAAGAGTTCGAGATCGGTGCGCGTGACAAGCTCGGTGTACATGCCGCCCGTGTGCTCGAAGAGCGTGCGACGCAGTTCGGCCTCGCCGACACCGAAGCGTCTCGCGATGCCCGGCAGCCACCACACCGGCTCCACCGCAGCCTTGGTAACCCGAACGTCGCCGGTCGGCCCCAGGACCTCTCCGTCCGGCTTCAGGCGCCCCGCGGCGATCGCGGCCTGGACCTCCGGCATCGTGATGTGAGCCTTGGTGATGGCGATGGTCGGACGGATGTCCCAGCCGGCGGCCAGCTTGTCGGCGTACAGCTCGGGCACGCGCGCGCCCCACGGATCGAGCGACACGATCTTGTCGGGATCGAACCATGTCTCGAACGGTCCGATCGGCTCGGCGGGCGCCGTGTCGGTGAAGTCCGGTCGATGGTCGGGGCTGAGTTCCCGAGCCGCAATGGCGAGCGCGCGGTAGAGGCCGTAGCTCCCCGCATGGACGCCAATCGCATTGCGGCGCGCCGGATCTGCGACCGTGCCCACCACGGGACCGCGCGTGGCCGGATCGCGCGCGCCCCAGCGCACCGGCGGCGCCTGGACTCCGCCCTGGGCGGGGTGGGTGTTGAGCCTGATGTGTCGCATACGCTTTCCGGGCCCTCGGCAGCGGGAAAGGGAGGCAGTGTAGGGCCCCGCCGGCCGCTTGGAAAGTCGCCGCGTCGGCGGCATGCTGGGTGCCAACCAGGGGGGAACGCCATGCCCGACGGACAAAAGCCGCGCGCCAAGCCTCAGATCGTCAATCATCTGGGACCGGACTCTTTCGAGAAAGACGGGTTGCGACCCTTTTTCGAGTACCGCCCTCTCGGACTGAAGGAGCTGACAGGTGGCAAGGTTGGCGCCCATGTCATTCGCGCGAAGCCCGGCAAGCATGCCGATGCACCGCGCCACACGCACACGCTTGAGTTCCAGTTCGTCTACGTGCTGAAGGGCTGGGCCATCTTCGAGTACGAGGGCTATGGCGAGCACAAGTTGGTGGCCGGCTCGACCGTGTATCAGCCGCCTGGAATCAAGCACAAGGAGATCGCGCACTCGGAGGATTTCGAGGTGCTGGAGATCACCATGCCGGCGGACTTCGAGACGACGACCGTCACATAGTTCCGGAGTTTCCGAGATCGGGCCACGCGGCCTGGAGTGCGTCGACGATATCGTCGACGCGCGCGGCGAGCAGACGTTCGCCCTTGAACGCGCTGGCGCGGCTTGAGTCGCCGGTCGCGGCGCTCTCGGTAAAGGGCGCAGCCGGACCGAGGGCGGCCATTCGAACCGACTTCGGATCGAGGGCGAGCATGACCGAGCTCTCGGCCTCGTCGGCGTGGCCACCGTCGGGAACCTCCAGCAACGCGCGCGCCGCGAGTCCCAGATGGCGCATGTGCAACGCCAGCACGCCCGGTCGCCCGGCGACAACGGCGTCGATCGGCGGCTCGGTCGACACGCCAATGTTCAGGATCGCGACACGTCGGCTGCCGTGCCGGGCGAACCCGTCGAGGATCTCGCCCAGCACGGCGCGAAAGGTCGGCTCCGACAGATGCTGGCTGCCGGGAAAGTTCAGAAAGGCCGGGTAGTAGCCGAGATCGAGCACCGGGGCCGCGAGCAGCGGCAGCCGATGCAGGACCCGGTCCGCGAGCGCGCGTGCCGTGATGCGGTCGGTGCCCAGCGCCAGGTGAGGCCCGTGCGCCTTCGCCCCCGCTCCTACCGGCAACAGAATCGGCGCGCCCTCGGCGATGCGGGCGGCCGCTTCCGGCCGGGTGAGTTCATCGAGCCAGGCGCCTTTTCGTCCATTCATCGGACGATGGTATCATGATCGCATGATCCACCGCGCCGCCCTCGCTCTGCTTGTGGTTTTCGCCGCTCCGCAGGCGCGTGCCCAGGAGTGTCTGACCGGTCTGCACCGCTTCCAGGCCGGGACCTGCGTCACCACTTTCATCAACAGCTGCGGCCGGCCGATCCACTGCACCTTGCAGGCCGAAGGCGTCCTCGCCAACGGTACGCGCGTGCAGGATGGCCGCGCGCAAGTGATCGAGAATGGCGGTTCGGTCTCGCTCAGCATTTCCGGCGTCGCCCGTTGCGGCAGCTTCGACGCCCAGTGCGACCAGGCCCCGGGCCGTCGCGGGCAGCAGCGCCGCTAGAGACTTTCCGATCCCACAAGGATCAGTCGGATCAGCAGGAACCGCAGGCGATCAGTTCTCCCAGGGACGCGGTACGTGGCGCGGTGGGCCGATCCCCGGCACGATCAGCCGTCGCCAGCGCGCAAGCGGCGCCATGTCGTCCAGGACAATGCGGCCGTCCTCACGTGCGACGCCGAGATCACGCCAAAGCGCAGCGAGGTTCACCGGCGTAGCGTCGGCGACGTGGCGTCGTACCAGTGTGGACATGGCGGTCGTGCCGGTGGCGCGATCGCAGGCGTCGACATACTCGGCGAGGCTGACCCGGCGGTCGCCGGTGAACCCCGCATGCAGCGCGCCCTTGAGGCAATCCTCCAGCCCGTGCGCGCCGCCGCTCGCCTGGCGGATGCCGAGGTCGGCCAAGAGCATGAACAGCGCACCGGCCCAATAGGCCTGTCGCCCCTGGACCTGGACCAGCGGCGCGTCGAAAGCGGAGACGCCGATCGGCATCTGCTCCAACCACTCAGTCCAGACCTCGGCCTCGCTCTTCCAGCCGGCGCGGGCGCGCACGATGGGCTCGATGTAGGTGGCCGCCCCCTCCATGAACCAGGTGGCGCGGCCGCGCACGAAGGGCATGCCGGTGTGGATCAGCTCGTGGGTCAGCACCCAATCGTCGAACAGCCGTCGCGGATCGACGCGCGCGCCGATCTGGATCATCCCGGAAACGCCGCCGCCCGGCACAACGCGCCCAAACCCGACCGGCCGGCTGCCTCCCGGGACCAACGCCATCAACGCGCCGTCGTAGGTGAAGCCAACCCAATAGTGTGTCTGTGCGAGTGCGGTCCGGCGGACCCAATCGGCAAGGTCGTCGCGGGCCTGCGGCTCGCGATCGCCCAGGATTGCCAAACGAAGACGGCTACGCGCCGGGGTCGCGCCTGGCCGCAGGCTGCCGGGCGCCGGAAGGTCGATGTCTCGCAGATCGAAGGCGCCCAACACCGAGTAGCCGGCGAAGCGCAGCGTCACCCCGGCCAGCCCCCAGGCGTCACCCGCGCGCGGCAGACCGGCGGCGAATGCCAGCCCGGTCTCCGGTCGCACCGTAATGTCGATGGTCGGGACGCTCGCGACTTCGCGCGGCTCCAAGAGCCAGCTCGACAGCAACGCAAGCACACCGCCGCCATGCTGGATCGCCCAGCTGTTGCTCGCCGCGACCCGGGCGTAGCCCGAGAGGTCGTAGCGGTACCGCGCTTGCGCGATGCCGTCGCGCACGGTCACCCGCCACCGGTCGTCCAAGGCCGCGACGGGATAACCGCGCGGGTCGGAAAAATCCGCCACATGCCGCGCGATCCGCTCGCTTTCGGCGTGGAAAGTCACCCCGTCGGAAGCGCCGCGGCAACGATAGTGTACGTCGAGCGCGAGGCCGGACGCAGACCGCTCCAGCGCGGCATCGACCGTGCAATCGGCCGGCTGCGCGACGGCGCCGCTCGCGGGTCCGAGAAAAGCAAGCAAGAGGGCCAAGCGGCGCACAGCGCAGCATACGCCGAAATCCGCCCCGCCAGGCTTCACGAACGCTTGAAGGGGTCGGCGCGGCCGTGCGAGCATTCGGTTTCTGTCCAAGGGGAGGACCTACCGAATGTTTCGTCGTTTGATTCTTGCTGGCGCCGCGGGCCTGCTCGCCCTGCCGGCCGCTGCCCAGACCAAGTGGGATCTTCCGGCCGCCTATCCGGCGACCAACTTCCACTCCATCAACATCCAGAAGTTCGCCGACGCCGTGAAGGCGGGCTCAGGGGGCAAGCTCGAAATCGTCATGCATGCCGGCGGCTCGCTGTTCAAGGCGCCGGAGATCAAGCGCGCGGTGCAGACCGGCCAGGCGCCGCTCGGCGAGATCCTGATCTCGAACTTTGAGAACGAGGATCCCATCTTCGGGCTCGATGTCGTGCCGTTCCTCGCGACCTCGTTCCCCGAGGCGAAGAAGCTGTGGGCCGCCCAAAAGGCAAGCCTTGAGAAGAAGCTCGCCTCGCAGGGCATGATCGCGCTGTTCAGCGTGCCGTGGCCGCCGCAGGGTCTCTACGCCAAGAAGGAGATCAACTCGCTCGCCGACATGAAGGGGCTGAAGTTCCGCGCCTACAACCGCGGCACCTCGCGCATCGCAGAAATCGCCGGCGCCCAGCCCGTCACCATCCAGGCCGCCGAGCTCAGTCAGGCCCTGGCGACCGGCAAGGCCGACTCGTTCATCTCCTCGGGCGCCACCGGCGTCGACTCCAAGGTGTGGGAACAGCTCACTCACTTCTACGACACGCAAGCCTGGCTGCCGAAGAACCTCGTGATGGTGAACAAGGCGGCCTTCGACAAGCTCGATGCCGCGACCCAGAAGGTCGTGCGCGACGAGGCCGCCAAGGCCGAAGCCGCGGGCTGGGCCGAGAGTGAGCGGCTGGCCAAGGGCTTCCTCGAGACGCTGGCCAAGAACGGCATGAAGGTGCAGGCGCCGTCGGCCAGGCTCGCTCAGGAGTACAAGGACCTCGGCAAGCGGCTGACCGACGAGTGGCTTGAGAAGGCCGGCGCGGACGGCCGCGCCGTGGTCGAAGCCTACCGCAAGATGTGAGCCGATCCGCCCGACGGGGCCTCGGTCCCGTCGGGCGGCGCTTCGCATGCGCGCCGCGCTCGCCAAACTCTACGCACTCGCCGGCGCGCTGGGCGGGATCTTCATGGTCCTGCTTCTGGTGTTCGTCCTCTACTCGGTCGCGCCCGGGATCGGGCTGTGGATGCAGGCGAGCTTCGGCCTGCCCAATCCCTTCAACTACGTGGCGCGGTCGGCCGACGAGTTCGCGGGCTACTCCATGCTCGCGTCGGCATTCCTCGCGATGGCGTCCACCTTTGGCCGCGGCGAGCATATCCGGGTGACGCTGTTCATCCAGCGCCTCAAGGGTCCCGCGCGGCGCGCCGCCGAACTCTGGTGTCTCGGTGTCGGGGCGTTGCTGGCGGGATACCTCGCCTGGTTTTCGGTGCGGCTCTGCTGGGTGTCGTGGCAGATCAACGACCTGTCGACCGGCCTGATTGCGATCCCGCTCTGGATCCCCCAGCTTGGCCTCGCCTTTGGCACCGCCATCCTGCTGATCGCGGTGATCGAACAGTTCGTTGTGGTCGCGCTGGGCGGCCCGCTGATGGAAGAGCCCGCCGAAGGCGGCGCTCCGATGGAGCGCTGAGGTGAGCGTCGACTTCAATATCGCGCTGCTCGCCATCGGCGCGCTGTTCTTCCTGTTCGGGACCGGAGTCTGGATCGGCCTCAGCATGATCGGCGTGTCGATCGCCACCATGTGGATTTTCGCGCCCGGCAAACCGGCCGGCGACGCGATGGCAACGACCATCTTCTCCGACACCTCGTCCTGGACGCTGACGGCGCTGCCGCTCTTCATCTGGATGGGCGAGATCCTGTTTCGCACCGCCATCTCGGAAGACATGTTCCGCGGACTGGCGCCGTGGATGCGCCGCCTGCCGGGACGGCTCGTCCACACCAACATCATCGGCTGCACAATTTTCGCCGCGGTCTCCGGTTCGTCCGCCGCCACCTGCGCCACCATCGGCAAGATGACGGTGCCGGAGCTCAAGCGCCGCGGCTATCCCGATGAAATCGCCATCGGCAGCCTGTCAGGCGCCGGCACGCTCGGGCTGCTGATTCCGCCCTCGCTGATCATGATCGTCTATGGCGTGCAGGCCGAGGTCTCGATCGCCAAGCTGTTTGCCGCGGGTCTGATCCCCGGAATCCTGCTGGCCGGCCTCATGATGCTCTATGTCGCCGGCTGGTCGCTTGCCAATCCCGGCAAGATCCCGCCGCCCGACCCGCCGAAGCCGCTGTTGGCGAAGCTGCGCGAGTCGAGCACGCTGATCCCGGTGGTGCTACTCATCCTGCTGGTTCTGGGCTCGATCTATGCCGGCATCGCGACGGCGACGGAATCGGCGGCGTTCGGCGTGGTCGGCTCCTTCGCCATCGCCGCCTGGCAGCGCCGGCTCACCTGGTCCACCTTCCGCGACAGCGTGATGGGTGCCACCCGCCTCACCGCCATGATCCTCCTGATCCTGGCCGGCGCGTCGTTCCTGAAGCTCGCCATGGGCTACACCGGCCTGCCACGCCAGCTCGCCGAGGCGATCGCCGCACTCCAGCTCACACCCGGCATGCTGCTGCTGACGCTGGCCGTCCTCTACATCATCCTGGGCTGCTTCCTCGACGGCATCTCGATGGTGGTCCTGACCGCCGCCATCGTCCTGCCGATGGTCGAGAAGGCCGGCATCGATCTCATCTGGTTCGGCATCTTCATCACCATCGTGGTCGAGATGGCGCAGATCACCCCACCGGTCGGCTTCAACCTCTTCGTGCTGCAAGGCATGACCGGCCGCTCGATCTTCTGGATCGGCTGGGTGTCGCTGCCGTTCTTCCTCATGATGAATCTCTGCGTGCTCCTGCTCTATTTCTTCCCCGGCCTGGTCAGCTGGCTGCCGAGCCTGATGGTGAACGCCGCGCGATGATCGCGGCGTGGAAGCCGGCCAGAAGATCTAGGACGTCCCGCACCTCGATGCCCAGTGCCGCCCGCAGCGCCGCCTTGTAGGGCGGCAGATTGGTGCATTCGAGAACCAGCAGATCGAGGTCGGGGCAACGGGCGAGCAGCGCCCGACCGGCGGCCACCGTCTCCGCCTCGACTGCCTTACGATCAAGCGTCGTGCCATTGCGCAGGAACGTCCCGGCGAAGGCGCCGTCGGGCGGCAGGCCCTCGACCGGAGTCCCGGGATCGGCGCCGACCACCTGGAAGTGGCGCGGCGTCAGGTTCGCGGCCGACGCCGTCAGCACGCCCGCGCGACGACCTCTGGCCTCGGCCAGCAAGAGGAGCGCCGACGTCGCCACCGGTACCGCCGACAGCGCCGACAATTCCCGCTGGAAGAGGGCGAGAAAGCCGCAGCTCGTCGAGATGCCAACCGCGCCCGCGTCAACCAGCGACCGCGCATTGGCCGCCAGCGCCGCTTCGATGCGCGTCCGGTCCGGCGTCGCGGTCACCGCGTCCGCGGGGCCGATTCCTTCGAGTCGGCGATAGATCACCGGGAAGTCGACCGAGGCGGGATTGCCGATGTCGCCCACGATCCGCGGGAACCGCGTGTCGAGCATCAGGATGCCGAGCGGACCCGCGGGCTCAGGCATTGCGCTCGCTGAGCGCTCGGCCCGCGACATAGCCGAAGGTGAGACACGGCCCGATGGTCGTGCCCGCGCCCACCGCTCGCGTGCCGATGGGTGACGCCATGGCGATACCGGCGCAATAGAGGCCCGCGATGGCCGATCGGTCGGCACGCAGCACGCGGCACTGCGCGTCGGTGCGCGGCCCTCCCTTGGTGCCGAGGCTGACATAGAGGAAGGGTGCGGCGTGGAACGGCGGCTCCGCGACGGTCCCAAGCGCGCGATCGCCCGTGTAGTGGCGCTCCCACACCGTCTCGCCGCGATGGAAGTCGCGATCGACGCCCCCGGCCGCCCAACCGTTGAACCGGTCCACCGTCGCGCGCAGCCGCGCCGGATCGAGGCCGATCTCAACGGCCAGCGCTTCGATCGTGTCGGCCTGTCGCACAAAGCCCGGCTCCCGCGACGCGAAGTGCATGGAAAGCTTGGCCGCGCTGGCGAAGCGGCTGTCGAAGATGCGCCAGGCCGGCAAGTGCAGGTGCTGGCCATCTGCGCCGCGCGCATCGACCGCCTCGCCCAGCGCTGGGGAGCCCTCGCTCACGAAGCGCTCGGCATGGCGGTTCACCAGAATGACGTGCGGCGCGTAAGTCTCGTAGAGCGGCTGGGCGTGGCGCTGCCCCTCGTACTGCGTGAAGGTGGCGGGCGCGATGTTGGCCTGATCCATGTGCGCGAGCTCGGCACCGACCTCGGCCGCCATGCGCTGACCATCGCCGCTGTTGCTGGCCGGCGCGCCGGTGAGATCGAGCCCCGGGAAGTGTCGTCCCATGGCCGCGGGATCCCAGTCGAAGCCGCCGGTCGCGAGCACCACGCCCTTGCGCGCCCGAATGCGCCGGATCTGGCCGCCGATGCGCGCCTCGACGCCGACCACGCGATCGTCTTCGCACAGCAGCCGCTCGACCGCCGCTTCCAGCCGGATATCGACACCGAGCTTGAGACAGCCCGCCGCCAGACCGATGGTAAGACCATTGCCCGCGGCCCGCTCGCCCAGCAGGAGCCGCCGCGCGAGTGCCGGCGCCAGCTTCAGCGCACCGCGCCAGGGATCCTTCAGCACCCCGTCAACGAGTTCCTTGTAGGTGAAGAATTGCGGCTTCACCGACGGTCGCACGCGGTTCCAGAGACGTCCCAACCGATAGCGGCTGATCGGCTTCACCGAGACCATGCGGCCGAAGGCCTTGCCGCCCGGCGCCTCGGCGTAGAGGTCGGGGTGGCGCACGAGTTCGAAGGCCAGTGGCGTGGTGCGCTCGAGGAAATCGAACATTGGTGCCGACTGCTCGGCGAGAACGCGCCACAGCGCGTCTTCGGTGGCCTCCCAGCCCGGCGGCGAGACTCCGCGAATGTAGGTGAGGGTTTCCTCGGACGAATCGGCGATACCCGCCTCGCGCATCAGCCGGTTGTTCGGAATCCAGGTGCCGGCACCCGACATGGCCGTGGTGCCCCCGAGCCAGCGGGACTTCTCGAGAACGAGCGTGCGCTGGCCCTCGCTCGCGGCCGCCAGCGCCGCCGCGAGACCCGCGGCGCCGGACCCGACGATCACCGCATCGCAGTCCAGCGGATCGGCCGTGTCGATCAGGGGCGCGGCCACGGCTTCTGCGGGCCGCGCGCGGTCTCGTACCAGGCCGACAGCGCCATGACTCCGGAATCGTCGAAGCGATGGCCGGCGATCTGCAGGCCAATCGGCTTGCCGTCGCTGGTGTAGCCGCAGTTGATCGACGAGGCGGGCTGTTCGCTCATGTTGTAGGGCATGGTGAAGCCGATATGCTCCAGTGGCCGGCGTACATCGTTGGTCGGCGATGGCCACTCGGCGGCGTAGGTCGGTACCGGCGAGACCGGCGACAGCACATAGTCGAAACGTCCGGTCGCCGCGACCGTCGCGGCCCGCATCGCCATGTACGAATTGAGACAGCGCATCAGCGTCGTGCCCGAGACGTCCGCACCGGCGCGGCACCAATCGGCGATGAAGGGCAGCACACGGGCCTGCGCCGCGTGGTCGAGAGCGGAGAAATCGAGCCACCCGCGCACCCGCCAATAGAGATCCTGCAGCCGCAGCATGTCGGGCGTGAGGAAGGCCGCGCACGGTTCGACAATCGCGCCTGCGCTTTCGAACAGCCGCGCCGCCGCCTCGACGGCAGCCCGCACCTGCGGCTCGACCGCGAGTCCGCAGCCCGCATCCAGATGCAAACCGATGCGCAGGCCGCGCGGTTCGCGCGGCGCGGCGCTCCAGTCGATGTCGGCTGCCGGCAGGCTGGTGAAGTCGCGCACGTCCGGCCGGGCGATCACGGACATCAGGAGCGCGCTGTCGCCAACGCTGCGTGTCATCGGCCCGACGACGCGACCGAAATAGGGCGGATCGACGGGAGCACGCCCGTTGCTGGGCTTCAGCGTGAAGATGCCATTCCAAGAGGCTGGCAGGCGGACGGAGCCGCCGATATCGGTGCCGAGATGCAGAGGCCCATAGCCTGCCGCCGCGGCGGCGCCGGCGCCCGCGCTGGACCCACCGGGGTTCCACGCAAGGTTCCACGGGTTGCGCGTGAGCGGATGGAAAGAACTGCGCCCCGACGAGAGCATGCCGTAGTCCGGCATCGTCGTTTTGGCCAGGATCACCGCGCCAGCCTCGCGCACCCGCGCCGCCGGCGGCGCGTCGTTTGCCGCGGGAACCAGCGGTGTCGCCGCCGTCCCGAGCGGGACCGGCACGCCCCGCGTCGCGATGTTCTCCTTGATGGTGATGGGCACGCCTTCGAGCGCGCCCTCAGGCGCTCCCGCTTTCCAGCGCGCCGCCGACGCTTCGGCGGCCTTACGGGCGGCACCGAAATCCGGCGCGTAAAGCGCCTTTAGCTGCGGCTCCCAGCGTCCGATATGGGCCACGACGGCATCAAGCACCTCCACCGGAGAGAGCTTGCGCGCTCGATACCCCGCGAGCAGCTCGCGGGCGGAAAGATCGACGATCTCGGTCATTCCCGGAGCCTACACGCCCCACCCGCCGCGTCCAGCCATCCGGCCCACCATGTCCCGGATCAGCCGGCGCCCACGTGCCAAGTCCGTCTAGGTCGTGGCCAACTCCGCAGCGAGCCAGCAATCGAGGTCTCCCGGCTCTGCGATGCGGACCACCTCCGCTTCTGAACTCGGGAACTGGAAGCGCGCCCGATGATGGGCGAACACCTCCGGCTCGATTCCGGGGCGCGCCCGCGTTAGCGCGTTGGCTGCGATGCGCGCTTCGATGATGGCGAGCGGGGTATCAATGAAGAGAATCGCGAATCGGGCTCCGGCTTTGTGGGCGCAGGCGCGAAACCGGTCGCGCAAGAAGCGATGCGAGAACGTGTCGTCCACCACGGCCGAACGACCCTGTCCCAGAACAGCCGCCACCCGATCCACGGCCATCCAGCTCGTTCGCTCCCATTCGCTGTCATCAATGACGGAACCGCCATCGAACCCCCGCTCGGCGTTGAGCGCATCGAGCGACACCAACTCGGCAGCCAGGGGCTCCGCCACCCGCCGAGCGAGCGTCGACTTGCCCGAAAAGGCCAACCCGCAGGTCGCAACCAGGAGAGGCGGCCGGGCGCTCACCCCGCCAGTGCCTCGGCTTCGCCACCCATGGCTTGCAGGATGCCAACCAGCTCGCTCGCAGCGGAGTCGAGTTCGCCCGCATCGGTGCCGCGCAGCACCAGCGACACGCTGATCTTGCCGTTGCGGAAGCCCGGGTAGCTGCCGATGTCGAGCGCCGCGCGCCGCTGCTGCAGCGCGCCCAGCGGCTCGGCGATCACGCCTTCGGGCAGGTTCGTGCGAACGGTGCGGCTCAGCACCGGATCGCCGCCCGACAGTTCATGCTTCATCGACTGGAACATTCCTTCGACGATCCGCGGGATGCCAGCGAAGGTGTAGACATTCTCCATCCGGAATCCAGGCGCCACCGACATCGGATTGTCGACCAGCGCCGCCCCGTGCGGAATCCGCGCCATGCGTCGGCGCGCGGCGGTGAAAAGCGCAGGATCGCCGTAGTGGCGCGTCAGCCGCGCCACTGCCTCGGGATGCTCCGAAATGCCGACGCCGAAGGCCTTGGCGATGCAGTCGGCCGTGATGTCGTCATGGGTCGGGCCGATGCCGCCCGTGGTGAAGACATAGTCGAACTTCGCCCGCACCTCGTTCACGGTCGCGGCGATCGTGGCCTCGATGTCGGGGATGACCCGACACTCCATGACCCGCACACCAATCGCACCGAGTTCGGTGGCGAGATAGGCGATGTTGGCGTCCTTAGTCCGGCCGCTCAGAATCTCGTTGCCGATCACCACCACGCAGGCGGTCACGGTCTTTCTGGCGGCGTCGGTCATCTCTTCTCCGGAGTCACAGGGTGCCATCGTAGCGCCCCCGAATACCGGGGCAACGGCCTGCCTTGTCGCCCCGCCGGCCCCGTGTCATAGGGGCGCCCATGAGCAGCCTTCGAGACTCCACCGCAGGCGACGACTATTGGCAGCGCGACGAGCGTTCCATCAAGCTGCATGGGCCCGAGGGCTTCGAGGGAATGCGCGCGGCTGGGCGACTTGCGGCCGCAACGCTCGATTTCATCCTGCCGCATGTCCAGCCCGGCGTCTCGACGGAACGGCTGGACAAGCTCTGTCACGACTACATCCTGGATCACAAGGCGGTCCCCGCGCCACTCGGCTATCGCGGCTTTCCGAAGTCGATCTGCACTTCGATCAACCATGTCGTTTGCCACGGCATCCCGGGCGAGAAGCGGCTGGCCGATGGCGACATCGTCAATATCGACGTCACCGTAATCCTCGACGGCTGGTATGGCGACACCAGCCGCATGTTCTTTGTGGGCGAGCCGGGGGTGAAGGCGCGCAAGCTTTGCGACGTCACCTACGAAGGCATGATGCGCGGCATCGCGGCCATCCGGCCGGGCGCCCATCTCGGCGATATCGGCCATGCGATCCAGTCGTTCGTCGAGGCCAACCGGTTTTCCGTCGTGCGCGATTTCTGCGGCCACGGGCTCGGCCGCATCTTCCACGACGCGCCCAACATCCTGCACTACGGACGCCCCGGCGCCGGCCCGAAGCTGGTGCCGGGCATGTTCTTCACCGTCGAGCCGATGGTGAATGCGGGGAGCTGGCAAGTGAAAGTGCTGAGCGACGGCTGGACGGCGGTGACGCGCGACAAGTCGCTGTCGGCGCAGTTCGAGCATTCGGTGGGCGTGACGGAAACCGGCGTCGAGATCTTCACCCTCTCGCCGCAGGGCCTCGCCAAGCCACCCTATGATCTCGCCAACCCCGCGCTCGCAGTCGGCGCGACGGCCTGACGAGAGCGCTGCCGACCCGGCTAGCCGCAGCCGGATCTGAATCGCCCTAGGGCTCGGCGATGAAGACCAGCTTCTGGATGCCGTTCCGCGCATCCGGTGCCAGCAGCAGCTGCACCCTGAGGCGACCATTGGCACACGCAAGCACCGCGGTGCCCGCCAGTGCGTGCGTCGGCTCAATGGCCGCCAATGTCGCTTCGCCGAACTTCCTCTTCAGTGCCGCGAGTTCAGCGTTGCGCTGAGGCGGCGGGGTGTCGAGCAAGAGGTTGACGGCGCAGGCGTCGGCGATCTCTTCGATGCGCCCCGTGGCAAGCGCGCGCGCCACGGCGTCGGCGGCTCGGCGCAAGGCCGGCGAGGGCGCGACCGGCCGGGCGCCGGGATCGGCCGCGATCAGAAGCGTGGCAAGGTGCGGCGTCAGCGTCGACATGCGGGCGTAGGTGCGGTTGGCGAAAGCGAACACACCCAAGCCCCGATCCGGCTGCAGCAGCACATGCGATCCATAGCCCGGCAAACCGCCCGAATGATGCAGCCACCGGCCGATCGTCCGGTCGGACGAGTTCACGAGGCCATAGCCATAGCCACTCGCCGGCGCCACGGGGCCGTCGGGCTGGAACGGCGGGGCGTGAAACAGCCCCATTTCGCGGATGGTCGCGCGACGCACCGGGCCGGTGTCCGGACCGTCGCGCGCCGGCCAAGCGTCGAGCAGGAAGGCCACCCAGCGCGCATAGTCGGGCACCGTGGTCGCGAGCCCGCCCATCGCGCCAACCTCGCCGTCCGGTTCGATCCGCTCGCGCGACCAAACCCCGTCATCGAGCCGATAGCCGAATGCAAAGTCGCCCCTGGAGGCCGCGACCGCGTCGAACGTCGTGCCGGTCATGCCCAGCGGCTCCAGGAAGGTTCGGCGGAGATAGAGCTGATACGGCTCGCCGCTCACGACGGTCAGCACCCGGCCGAGCAGTGCGTAGCCCAGATTTGAGTACTCGAAGGCGAGGCCCGGCGAGCGGGCGAACAACGCTCCGTCGCCGATCAACCGATCCAGCTCAGCGGGACTCATACCCAGCACCCGATCCGCCCACGGATCGTCGGTGACGAACCCCGCCGTATGCGTCAGCAGGTGGCGGAGCGTGACCGGCGGGCTGTCGCTCGTCGGCGCCGCGACGGCGCCAATGGCGGGCTCATAGCGGGACAGCGGTGCGTCGAGTTCGAGCGCGCCACGGTCCCGAAGCGCGAGCACTCCCAAGGCCGTGAGATTCTTGGTCATCGAGGCGATGCGAAACGCCGTCCCCGGGCCCACGTAGCGCGCCGCCTCGCGATCCGCCATGCCCAGCCGCACGCTATGGACGAGACGACCGTCGCGTACGATTCCGGCCGCGAGACCGGGAAGATCGTGCTGGGCGGCAAAGGCCGCGCACGCGGCGTCAATCTCGGCAAACATCGCCGCAGCGTATCGCCTTTCCGATCCGACTGGAATCAGAGGGGATCGGTTCCGTCTGCGCCGAAAGCACCTGTAGCGGAACGAGGCCCGCGCGCGCGTGCTTCGCCAACCCCGACATCCAAAAACATCATGGTTTGGCCGTGTTTCCGCCCCGGTCGCATCGGATCGTTCGACCCATGGGAAAGACGAAGCGCGCCTCTGTCCCCGAGGGAGCTCCCGAACTCGCGACGCCGGATCACCCGGGCGCGGCGGCCCTGCTGGCGGCCGGCCTGCACCTCCACACGGCTGAGGGGCTGTGGCGCGTCCGGGGCAATACCCTTCCCAATCGCGCACTGCTGCGCGAGGCCGGTGGCATGTGGAACCGGCTGGATGAATGCTGGGAGTTTGCCGGCGAAGACCCGACCGAACTGCTCGTCACCGCGCTCGCCGCGCAGCCCGCTGGATTGGGCCACAACAGCAGTGACGGCGACGCCGCGGCCCGACCGCACTGGCACGGCCATCGTGGCCGCGTCCGCGACCGGGCCTTGGCACAGGGGCTGGACGGATTCGCCGACTACGAGTTGCTGGAATTGCTGCTGTTCTACGCGGTGCCGCGGGTCGACACCAAGCCGCTGGCCAAGCGGCTGATCGAGCGTTTCGGAACGCCGGGCGATGTGTTCGCCGCGGAGCCCGCACAACTGCGCGAATTCGAGATCGACCGCCGGACGCTGGTGTTGTTTCGCGCGGTGCGTGAGGCGGGGCGACGGCTCGCCGCCCGCGCCGTGAAGGACATGCCGGTCCTCACGCGCTTTCAGCAACTGGTGGACTACGCCCACACCGCGCTCGCGCACGAGAAGACCGAGCAGTTCCGCATCCTGTTTCTCGATCGCAAGAACGTACTGATCGCCGACGAGGTGCAACAGCGCGGCACGATCGACCACACTCCGGTCTATCCCCGCGCGGTGATGAAGCGCGCGCTGACGTTGGGCGCCGCGGCGCTGATCCTGATGCACAACCATCCCTCGGGCGACCCCAAGCCCTCGCCGGAAGACATCGAAATGACGCGCGAGATCGTGCGCGCGGCCGAGGCGCTCGGCATCCAGGTCCACGACCATCTCGTGATCGGTCGCAAGGGCCACGCCAGTTTCCGGAGTCTCGGACTGCTCTAGCGTCGGCTCGATCCGGCTGGACTCAAGGCCGACGAACGGACGCACGTCAGCCGCCGGCTTGACGCCAGCATCAAAACGAACCGACCTTGTCGGTCATGGCGTACTTCGTCGCTCTCGCCCTCGACGGCGTGCTCGCGGGCACGATCTATGCGCTGATCGCGCTGGCGTTCGTGCTTGTCTACAAGGCATCGCGCGTCATGAACTTCGCGCTCGGCGAATGGATGGTGCTTGGCGCCGTGCTGGCAGGTGTCGGATCCCAGTCATTGCAGCTCGGGACGGTGGCGGCGCTGGCCTTCGCGGTCGCCGGACTGGCCGCACTCGCCGCCGGATTCTACTGGCTGGTCGCGCGCCGGCTGGTGGCGCGGCCGGCGATAGCGGCCATCATGGTGACGCTGGGGCTCGGCATGGCGATGCGCGGCGTCGGGCTGCTGGCGTTCGCCGGCGCGCAACCGCTGGTGCCGCCGGACCTGTTCGGCCAACCCGTGTCCATCGCCGGGCTGACGATCGTCGCCGGCAAGCTCGCGACCGCGATCGTGGCATCCCTGGGCGTCGCGCTGATCGGCGCCTTCTGGCGCTACAGCCGCACCGGCGTGGCGCTGCGGGCGATCGCCGACGACCCGCAGGCCGCGATGGCATCCGGAATAGACCTCGACCGGCAGCTCGCCGTCGTCTGGAGTCTCGCCGGTATGGTGGCCGTGATCGCGGGTGTCCTGTGGAGCTGGGTCGTCGGCGGCGGCTTTGGCGTCGCGATGATCGGCCTCAAGGTGTTTCCCGTGGTGATCCTGGGCGGGCTCGACAGCATCCTGGGCACGATCGTGGCGGCGATCCTGGTCGGGCTGCTCGAGACGCTGGGCGCCGGCTATCTGGATCGGTTCCTGGGCAGCGGCTTCGGTGCCATCGCGCCCTACATCGCCCTGCTGGCGCTCCTGATGGTGCGTCCCTATGGGCTGTTCGGACAGGCGCGAGTCGAGCGGGTGTGATGGGGCGCGGTGTCTCGACCGGGTCCGGCTTGACGCGCCGTTCCCCCGCCTGCAGCGTCGCGCGATGATCCGCATGTCCGACCCGGGCAGACACGCCGCGGCCTTCGCCGCCCTGCCGCGCGATCCGGCCGCCGTCGCGAGCGCGGTTCAGGGACTCCTGGTTCACGAACGCTTGACCGGGCTGTTCGGCGGGCGGCCGCCCACGCCGGAGCGGCTGGCCGAGTCGCACATCCGGCCGCTCGCGACCCAGCTCGACCGGTTGCTGGCCCGCGATGCCCGGCCGCTCGCGCAGGCGCGGACCGTGGACGAGAAGCTCCTCGGCACCTGCCGCGACTTCTCGCTGGCGACCGTCGCGGGATTGCGAGTGCAGGGTTGGGAGGCGCGGTGCCGGGTGGGCTTCGCGACCTACTTCGAGGAAGGTCACTTCGTGGACCACTGGGTCGTTGAGTATCGGCCGGCGGCGAGCGCGACGCCGTGGCGGTTGCTCGACGCCGAGCTTTGCCCGACCTCGCGGCGTCACTTCGGGATCGCGTTCGATCCGCTCGATGTGCCGCGCACGGAATTCCTCGTCGCGGGCGACGCTTGGCAACGCTGCCGACGCGGCGAGGCCGATCCGACGCGTTTCGGCATCCTGGATATGAACGGACTGTGGTTCATCGCGAGCAACATCGTCCGCGATGTCGCGGCACTCGCCGGCTGCGAGATGCTGCCATGGGATGTCTGGGGGGCGATGTCGGGCCCCGATTCCGACCTCGACCTGCCATTCCTGGACCGGCTGGCCGCACTCACCCTTGAGCCTGACGCGCCGACGACTGAACTGCTCTCGCTCGCGCGCGATCCGCGGCTTGCGGTCCCGAGCCATGTCTTCAATGCCGTGCGCGAGCGGGTTGAGGCCGTGGACCCCGCGGGCTAAGCTCAACGCTTCTCGCAGGGAGGAGCCTATGACCGCGCTCTCGCTCGACCACTTCAATATCTACTGCAAGGATCTTGCCGCCACGGTGCGCTTCTACGAGCGCTATGTCGGTTTGCGCGATGGCGACCGGCCGCCCTTCCCCTTCGCCGGCGCCTGGCTCTATGCCGGCGACAAGGCGATCCTGCATCTGGTGTCGGAAAGCGGCCGCGCCGACCAAGGGGGTGGCGCGATCGACCATGTCGCGATCAATTGCGCCGACATCCGGGGCACCGTCGACACGCTGAAGCGCGAGGGCGTGAAGTTCGACGTGCGCAAGGTGCCGGCGCGCCCGCTGCAACAGGTGTTCGTGCACGATCCCGACGGCGTCATGATCGAGATGAATTTCTGGAACGAGGCCGACATCGAAGAGGTCAAGGGCTACGACCCGATGACCCGCGCGCGGGCGCCGCTCCAACCCGCCTGATCTAGAGCACAATGAGTTTAGCTGGAATCAGCTGAACTCATTGTGCCTCCTGCAAGACACACCGATCGCGCGCGCGAATGGGATCACGTGGAACCTCATGTGGTTCCACGTGATCCCATTCCGCTCTATCGGCCGCGATCACCATCTAGATCGCGCGGCCGCAGGCGTCGGAAGATCAGGAGGGCGGCCAGTCCCAAAGCCGCCACCGCGCCGAAGGCGGCGGTCCAGCCCGGCACAGTTCGCCCACCCATCGCGTCCAGAATCTCGCCGACCACGATGGGTCCGACGAAGCCACCGGCGTAGCCCAGCATCGAATGGACCGCGAGCGTGGCGCCGCGCCGCGCCGGATCGGCAGTGCCGGCCGCACCAGCGGTCAGCGACGACGAGTCGAGCCAGACCAGCGCGGAGTAGAGCGTCAGCACCGCCACGGCGATCCCGTAGGAGGTCGCGCCGAGCGGCGCTATTCCCACCGCCATCGCCGCCGTGATCAGCATGACCAGCGAGATGAACCGGGCCCGGCCCAGCCGAATCGCCAGCTCGTTTCCCATCACGCTCGCGGCGGTTCCGACAAGTCCCAGGATGGTGGCGACCAGCGCGGGCGCCAGCCACGCCTCGCCGCCCGACGTCACGGCCGCCCAGCCGAGGAACACGACCGCCCAGCCCCTGAGCGCGCTCATCTCCAGCGTGTGCACGCAGTAGGCCGACGCGTAGGCCATCGCTGAGCGATTCGCGAAGACGGGTCGGAAGTCGAACAGCCGCCCCCCTACCGCCGCACCCGGCGACGGGCGGGTTGGTGCGGCGACCGCGACCATGACCCATGCGACCGCGGCGCAAGCGGCCGCCACCGCGAAGGCCGCCGCCCAACCGGCCTGATCGGCGATGAGATCGGCGGCGACGAAGGACAGGGCCCCCGAGATCCCGATGCCGGCGGCGTGGCCGGTGACCGCGCGCGACATGGCCCGCGAGTCGACCTGGTCGGCGAGGAGCTTCAGCCCGGTCATGTAGGTTCCGGCCCACCCGACGCCGGTCAGTGCCCGCAGCGCCAGCGCCGACCAAAACCCCTCGGCCAGCCAGGCGAACAGCCCGTGACCCAGCACCGTACAGGCCACGCCGAAGAGATAGACGCGCTTGGCCGGCACCCGGTCGGTCAGGGTGACCAGAACCGGCACAGCCAGCATATAGGCGCCGTAGAAGCTCGCGGTGATCCAGCCGGCGGCACCGTTGTCGAGGTTCCAAAGCGGCATCATGCCCGGCAGCAGCGCCGGCCAGAAGAAGGCGCCGAGCTGCACCAGCACCTGGGCCAGACACACCACAATCACGAGCCGCATGGCGTGAAGCTAGAGCGGAACGGGCTGCGGGGGAACCGCCCCCTGCCCGACCGCCGGACCGCGTGCTAGACAACCCGCATGCAGGCGAAGGAAATCGCGCGCGAGATGGTGGGCAAGGCGGCCTATTGGGCGCTCCGCATGCCAATCTCGTGGGTCAACATCATGGCGGGCCCGCCGGTCTCGGTGGATGGCCGCACACTCGACGCGCGCACGCAGTGGCTGCTGACGCTGATGAAGCGCTCCGGCCAGAAGGCGTTGCACGAAGGCACCGTCGCCGAAGGTCGCGAGTCCTACGATGCCTTCCTGCCGCTTCTGAGCGGCAAGCCGCACCCGGTGAGCGAGATCGTCGACCGCACGATCGATGGGCCCGGCGGCAAGCTGCGGGTACGCATCTACCGGCCGGCCGACTCGGTCGCGCGGCTCTTGCCCGCGATCCTGTTCTTTCATGGCGGCGGCTTCACGGCCGGAAGCCTGGAAGGGTACGACATCCCCTGCCGATACTTCGCCGCACGCACGGGCTGCGCGGTGGTTTCCGTCGACTATCGACTCGCCCCCGAACACCGCTTCCCGGCGCCGATCGACGACGCGCTGGCGTCTTTTCGCTGGCTGTCGGCGGAGGCGGTGTCTCTGGGCATCGATCCGGCCCGCCTGGTCGTCGGCGGCGACTCGGCAGGCGGCGCCATCGCCACCGTTCTCGCCCAGTTCACGCGCGGGGAGAGGCGCCCGCCTTGTCTGCAGTGGCTGATCTATCCCGTCACGGACTTCGCGGGCGAGTTCCCCTCCCGCAGTTCGTGCGGCGACGGCTTCCTGCTGACGGCAAAGGACATGATGTGGTTTCGCGACCACTACATTGGTCGCGACCCCTCTCAGGCGCTCCTTGAAGACCCTCGGCTCTCGCCGCTGCGGGCGGCCGATCTCCAGGGATGCGCGCCAGCGCTGATCTACACCGCCGGGTTCGATCCGCTGCGCGACGAGGGGCGGGCCTATGCGGATCGGCTGCAGGCGGCGGGCGTGAAGACCATCCATCGCGAGTTCGAAAGCCTGATCCACGGCTTCATCGGCATGCGCGGCGTGCTGCAGGGCGCTGCCCGCGCGATGGACGACATGGTTGCGGGACTGCGCCACGAGCTCGCGCAACTTGGTCGCTAGACGCAGCATGGCGACAACGGCAGGCGGCCCCACGGCCCGGGCCCGGCGGGTCTGCGTGATCGGTGCGGGATCGAGCGGCATCCCCAGCGCCAAGGCGCTCGCCGACCGGGGCCTCGAGTTCGACGTCTATGAACGCTCGGACCGCGTCGGCGGCAACTGGGTGTTCCGCAACCGCAACGGCATGTCGGCGGCCTATCGATCTCTGCACATTAACACCAGCCGGCCGCGCATGCAGTACGCCGACTTTCCGATGCCGGCGGACTATCCCGACTTCTGCGGCCACGAGGCGGTCGCGCGCTACTTCGAGTCCTACGTCGATGCCTTCGATCTGCGGCGCCATATCCAGTTTGGCGTCACGGTGACCCGCGCGACCCGGGGTGAGAACGGGGGCTGGCACATCGAGACCGACGACGGACAGACGCGCACTTACGATGCGCTGATGGTCGCCAACGGCCATCACTGGAGCCCCCGCGGTCCCGATCCGGCGCCGCCGGGCCGCTTCGACGGCATCCAGTTCCACGCGCATGGCTATATCGATCCCGCCGAGCCGCACGATCTGCGCGGCAAGCGCGTGCTGGTGGTCGGCATGGGCAACAGCGCGATGGATATCGCCGTTGAACTCAGCCGTCCCGGCAACGCCGCGCGCGTGCTGGTGTCGGCGCGACGCGGCGCCTGGATCGTGCCCAACTATCTTTTCGGCAAGCCGGTGGACCAGCTCGGGACGGGCATCGCCGGCCTGCCCTTTCCCCTCCGCGCGTTCATCTTTCGGCTGATGCACCGCGTCGCGGTCGGCCGACTGGAAGATTTCGGTGTGCCGCACCCCGACCACCCACCGCTCGCCGCCCATCCGACCGTGTCGAGCGAGTTTCTCGTGCAGTGCGGACGGGGCGAAATCCACATCCGCCGCGGGATCGAGCGGCTGGAGGGCGATCGGGTCCACTTTGTCGACGGACGCGATGAGGAGATCGACGCGATCGTGTGGTGCACCGGCTACAACATCGTCTTTCCGTTCTTCGATCCTGCGTTTCTCTCGGCGCCCGACAACACGCTGCCGCTGTGGCTGCGCATGGTGAAGCCGGAGGTTCCCGACCTCTTCTTCATCGGCCTGTTCCAGCCGCTCGGCGCGATCATGCCGCTGGCCGAGGCGCAGGCGAAACTGGCCGCCGCCGTGCTGGCGGGACAAGGGCAGCTACCGTCCGTCCCCGCGATGCGGGCGGAGATGGACAGGGACGCCAAGGCCATGTACGCGCGCTACGTGCCCAGCAAGCGTCACACCATGCAGGTCGATTTCGATCCGTTTCTCGCCCGCCTGCACCGCGCCCTCGTCGAGGCGACGCGATGAGCGACGCGGCGGCCGATCACGGCGCGCGCTCGGGCCGGCGTGAGCGCAACAAGGTCGAGAACCGGAGCGCCATCCTGAAGGCCGCCAGGGCGGTGTTCGCGGAGATGGGCTACGGCGCCGCCAGCGTGCGCGACATCGTGCGCCGGACCGAGCTCGCCTCGGGGACGTTCTACAACTACTTCAAGGACAAGGACGAGGTCTTCGAGGCGGTCGTTGGCGAGCTCACCGGCGAGATCCTGCGCCGCCACCGCGAGGGCCGGACCCGCGCGCGCACGGCCGAAGAGTTCCTGCGCGCGAGCTACGCGGTCTATTTCAATTTCATCGTCGAGGACCCCGAGCTGCTGGCGCTCGCGCGACGGAACTTCACCGCGATCCGCACGCTTCTGGACCGGCCGGATGTCCGCGCGCTCGGCCAAGCCTTGATCGAGGACCTGCGGGCGGCGATGGCGAAGGGCATCCTTCCCGAGACCGATGTGGGCTACCTCGCCGCCGCAATCTCCGGAATCGCCTTCGAGATGTCGGTGATCATGGTCGCCCGCGAGCCCGCAGACCCGGCAAGCGCCACGGAGTTCGCCACCCGGCTGACGCTGGCCGGATTGCCGGAGCTGCCGAAGCGGCCGCGGGTCTGAGCGGACCGCGACTTCGCGCCCGCTTTACAACCGGGGCATCCTCACGTATCCACCTTCGCATGCTGCGTTTCGCGACCAAAACCCCGACGAAGAAGACCACCGGGAAATTCCGGGGGACGGGGGTTCGCGCGCGCTGATCGTCTTGCGACGATCCCGACCGAAGGCCCCGCCGGACAGACGGGGCCTTTTGCATATCCAGGCTCCCCCGCCCGGCCCATAGCAGGAGAGAATGAGATGTCCGCAAGCCCAACCTCCCCCCGCCCCCGCGCTGTCGGCATCGTCGGCGCCACCGGCCTGGTCGGCGGCCTGATGGCCGAGATCCTGGCGGAGCGAAAGTTCCCCGTGGGCACGCTGCGGCTGTTCGCGTCGGCCCGCTCGGCCGGCAAGCAGGTCGAGTGGCAGGGCCGCCAGATCACGATCGAGGATGCGGCGACCGCCGACTATCGCGGCCTCGACATCGTGTTCTTCTCGGCCGGCGGCGGCACCTCGCGCGAGCTCGCGCCGCGGGTCGCGGCGGCGGGCGCGGTGGTGATCGACAACTCCTCGGCCTGGCGCGGCGATGCCGACGTGCCGCTTGTGGTCTCGGAGGTGAACCCGCATGCGATCGGGAATTTGCCCAAGGGCATCATCGCCAATCCCAACTGCACCACCATGGCCGCGATGCCGGTGCTGAAGCCGCTGCACGCAGAGGCCGGCCTGAAGCGGCTGGTCGCCAGCACCTACCAGGCGGCGTCGGGTGCGGGCGTCGAGGGTGTTCGCGAGCTCGATAGCCAGCTTCGCCGCGCGACCGAAGGAGTGGACGCGCTGGCGCGCGATGGCCGCGCGGTCGCGCTTGAGCACAAGAAGTGGGCGGTTCCGCTCGGCTTCAACGTCGTGCCGCTCAACTACAAACTGGTCGAGGATGGCTACACCGAGGAGGAGATCAAACTGCGCGACGAGACGCGCAAGATCCTCGAGATCCCCGGCCTGCCGGTGTCGGGCACGTGCGTGCGCGTGCCGGTCTTCACCGGCCACGCCCTGTCGCTCAACGTCGAGTTCGACCGGCCGATCTCGGTCGAGCGCGCGCTTGAGCTTCTGCGAGCGGCTCCGGGCGTGATCGTGACCGACGTGCCCAATCCGCTGGAAGCGACGGGACGCGACGAGGTGTTCGTGGGCCGCGTGCGCCGCGATCCGACGGTGGCGAACGGCCTCGTTCTCTTCGCGGTCGGCGACAACCTGCGGAAGGGCGCGGCGCTGAACGCCGTGCAGATCGCCGAGGTGCTGATCGGCGCGCAGGCGGCGCCGGCCAAGCCGGCGCTCGCCGCGGAGTAGACGATCAGGCGCCCTGCACGACGACGTTGCGCAGGGTGCCGATCTTCTCGATCTCGACCTCGCAAACGTCACCCGGCTTGAGCCAGGGCTGCGGATCGCGCGCCATGGCCACACCCGAGGGCGTGCCGGTGATGATCACATCGCCCGGCTCCAGCGTCATGACCTTGCTGAGCTCGGCGATCAGCGTCGGCACATCGAAGATCAGATCGTCGGTGTTGCTGTCCTGCATGGTGACGCCGTTCACCCGCGTCTGGATGCGCAGAGGCGCGCCGCCCTTGGGCAGTTCGTCCGGCGTCACGATGTCGGGTCCGAAGCCGCCCGTGCCATCGAAGTTCTTGCCCAGCGTGAACTGGCCGCCCGACTTGCGCTGCCAATCGCGCACCGAACCGTCGTTGAAGCAGGCGTAGCCGCCGACCAGCGACAGCGCCTTCTCCTTCGCCACATTGCGACCCTTGCGGCCGATCACGACGGCGAGTTCGGCTTCCCAGTCGAGCTGCGGCGAGGCCGTCGGACGCGGCATCTTGCCGTTGTGCGGCGTCAGCGTGCTGATGAAGCGCACGAACACCACCGGATAGGTCGGGACCGGACTGCCGGTCTCCGCGGCGTGCTTGCGATAGTTGAGACCGATGCAGAGGATCTTGCCCGGGTTGGTGACGGGCGGCAGATACTTGGCCGACTTCTCCGACACCAGAGCGCCCGCCTTGGGCTTGGCGCAGGCCTTGGCGATGGCCGCCTGCAGCGCGCGGCCGCCGGCCAGCACCTCGGTCATGGTCTTCGGCCCGCGCGGCATCTGCTTTGACAGATCGACGATCTTGCCGCCCCCGACCTTGACGCCCACGGCGGAGCCCTTGCCCGAGCGGATCGTGCACAAACGCATCTCGTTTCCCCCTTGTTTGGCGCCGCAGCGCCGCTTTGCGGCACGCACCCTCCCAAGCCGCCGACACCCGGTCAAGCGAGCCGGCGACCGCGTGACGTCAGGCCGGCGATGCGGCGCGCGCTGACAAGATGGCGCGGGCGAGTTCGGCGAAACCGGCGCCTGACTTTGCCGTGGTGATCCAGCGGGGCAAGGCCGGCATGCGCGTGGCGAACTCCCGGACATTGGCGACGCCCACCCCATTGGGGAACCACCCGAACATGGGCGAGTCGTTGGGCGAATCGCCCGCGAAAACCCAGGCGTCGCGCTGGGCATCGAGGTCGACCCCGAAGGTCTCGCGCATCGCCAGCCGCGTCGTGGACAGCTTGTCGTAGTCGCCGAACCAGCCATTGACGTGGATCGAGCTCACCTTGGCCTGCGCCCCATGCGCGGTGAAAATCGACACGATCCAATCCACCGCTGCGCCAT
>Ga0194117_10000909_pt1 | contig 36485 bp, 35 predicted proteins | sample TA2MahsurfametaG_FD_160579 | JGI IMG/M metagenome (GOLD analysis project Ga0194117, IMG submission 160579) | Freshwater microbial communities from Lake Tanganyika, Tanzania - TA2015009 Mahale N1 surface | ecosystem: Environmental > Aquatic > Freshwater > Lake | place: Tanzania: Lake Tanganyika... | reverse complement strand
CCCCAAAGCCTGCATGGAACGAGAACCCTCGTCAGTCTGTTGCAGCGGAAATAAAGAAGATGTTTCCAGAGCAAGAAGTAGCAAGTTTTTTGGCCGATGCAGAGGCCGATTAGAAAAGTGAGCTTCACATTGTGAGTTCAGAATATGTTCGGCATTCACCAGATCAAATCAGTAAACTTGATAATCACGGCTACGCAAAATGCCGTTATAACGAGGGTGAAAAAACAACGTACAGGCGGGACACAAGCGGGACACCACAGGGTGTCATAACAGCTAAGTCTTTGAAATCATTGGCGCGCCCTACGGGACTCGAACCCGTGTTTTCGCCGTGAAAGGGCGACGTCCTAGACCGCTAGACGAAGGGCGCTTCTTTGCGAAGACGGGCGCTTATAGGCGATCATAACGCGCTAGACAAGCCGCCTGTGACACGGCAGAAGGGCATAAATTGATCAGCTCCCGCGTCAATTCTATCTAAGACATTCTCAAAAAGGCCGAAAACCCCAGAAATGTCTCAAACACCCCCCTCCTCCTCGGACACAGCCCGTCCGCATACGCCGCTTCTAGAGCCCTCAAGCGGCACGGGAGAGGATCTCGGCGACAGTGCGCGGGACGAGGCGACTGAAGCACCACTTCATCAAAACATCCCGGCGGGCATCGGTTTGATGATTCTGGGCATATTTCTCTTTGTCGCCAATGATGTGATGGGGAAATGGCTTGTGGCGACTTACACGGTGGGTCAGGTCTTGTTGATCCGCAGCGCAGCCGGTCTTGTGATGCTCAGCCGCTCGCTTTGGAAGGCGGGCTTAAACACCATTCTGTTTCCGCCGTCGCCAAAACTCAATCTGCTGCGCATCTTTCTCACCACATGTGAGGTCGCGTGTTTTTACTGGGCGGTTTCTTATATTCCGCTCGCCGATATTGTGACACTTTATATGGCCGCCCCAATTTTTGTGACGGCGCTTGCCTATCCTTTGCTGGGTGAAAAAATTGATACACCGCGCGTGATCGCCATTATCATCGGCTTCATCGGCGTCATCATTGCGATGCGCCCTTCAAGCGCGAGTTTTTCACTGCCGGCGCTTGTGGCTCTCTCAGGCTGTCTCTTCTTCTCGTTGATGATGATCATCACACGTCACTTGCGTGGGACGAAAGGCATCGTGCTTGTGACGTGGCAATCGATGGCCGCGCTTCTTCTCGGCGCCGTGATTTCACCCATCGGCTGGGTTACGCCCACACCACGTGATTTTGTTTTGTTGCTTATGCTCGGTGTTGTGGCAACGCTTGCCCATATCGCCGTGAATAAAGCGCTCAAACTCGCGCCTGCCGCCATAATCATGCCCTATCAATATACGCAGATTATCTGGGCGGTGATTTTTGGCATTATCATCTTTGGAGATTGGCCAGATCAAATGATGATCATGGGCTCTGCATTGATTATCGCTGCTGGTCTCTTGATTTTCTGGCGCGAGCAAAAAGTCGGGCGAAAAGAAAAAGACGCTTAATTGACGCGCGCGATATCAACAAGACGAAGTTGAACGCGCTCACCGCCGCCATAGCGATCAACGGTCAGCGTTCCTGCTAGATGAAACGATTCACCGCGTCCGGAGAGCAATGCTTTGCCCATCGGCGTGTCTTCACTTCGAAAGGCGATGGCGCCGATCATAGAGCCATCACCTGATTTGAAGCGCGCGCGAACATGGCCTTGGCCAACAATACCGGAATCAACCAAACGATGATTTGAAAAGGCCATCATCGGTTCGGGATGTGAAGAACCAAAAGGGCCCGCCTTCTCAATCCGTTCCACAAGTTCGGCTGTAGCCCCCCCTGCAGTGAGTGTCGCATCAATTAACAAAGCCGTTTCAGCGCGTGAAGCTTTCACATCATTGTGAAGACGCGCCTCAAGAAATTCACGAAACGAGTCAATCCGCTCTGACTGAATCGTAACACCCGCCGCCATGGCATGACCGCCACCTTTGATGATGATCCCCTCATTAACAGCAGCGCGAACCGTGCGGCCGAGATCAACGCCTGTCAATGATCGACCTGATCCCGTGCCCAGCCCCGATGCATCTAGCGCAATGGCAAATGAAGGACGCCGAAATCGTTCTTTCAAACGTGACGCGACAAGACCCACAACGCCCGGATGCCAAGATGGCGATGAAGTCACAATAACATTTCGATTTTCATCTTCATCAAGACCGATCATCGCGAGCGCTTCGGCTTCAGCCTCTTCAACCATGCGCTTCTCGATCTCGCGACGCTCTTTGTTTAATTGATCAAGACGCGAAGCAATCGCTGTGGCTTCCGCTTCATCTTGTGTGAGAAGAAGCCGCGCGCCGAGAGCCGCATCCCCAATTCGCCCGCCTGCATTGATGCGCGGACCGATGAGAAACCCCAGATGAAACGGCGTAATCGGTCCGTCAAGACGCGCAACATCAGCCAAAGCACGTAACCCAATGCGGGCACGCGAGCGCGCAATCGCAAGTCCTTGGCGCACAAAGGCGCGGTTTAATCCGTAAAGCGGCACAACATCGGCAATGGTTGCAAGCGCGACAAGATCAAGTGAAGAGAGAAGATCAGGCTCTTTGAGATGGGCATTAAAAAATTTCCGCTCCCGCAAAACTCTTGTTGCCGCAATGATCGTCATAAAGACAACACCGGCGGCACAAAGATGACCGAGGCCCGAAAGATCATCTTGTCTGTTGGGATTCACAAGCGCATCCACAAGCGGCAATTCAACGGGTGCTTGATGGTGATCAAGCACAACAACATCCATGCCTAAACGTTTGGCTTCTTGTAGCGTGTCATGGCTTGTGGTGCCGCAATCAACCGTCACAAGAAGGCGCGCTCCCGATTGAGCGAGCGTTGTGATCGCTTCTTTGTTGGGGCCGTAACCTTCAACGAGACGATCAGGAATATGTATGGCGCGCTCTAAAGCGAAGTGATCTAACCATTCTGCAAGAAGCGCTGATGAACATGCACCATCGACATCATAATCACCAAAAATAGCAACAGACTCGCGCCGCATCACCGCATCGGCTAGCCGCGCGGCGGCTAGGTCCATGTCTTTTAAAAGAAGCGGATCCGGCATCAAATCGCGCAAACGCGGTTCAAGATAGGCCGGTAAATCGGATGAGCGAACATCACGCCCCGCAAGAATGAGTGCAAGCGCATCCGACAAACCATGCTCTTGTTGGATGGCGAGCGCCTGCGCTTCGCCTTGATCATCAAGACGGTATCGCCACACACGGTCAGATACCGATCGTTCATGCGTGAAAACAGGACGCGTGATCATGCCGCGATACGATCCTTGTTCAGGCAAGATAAGAAAGGCGTCTGTTTTCACAGACGCCTCATCTCAATTATCAGCCTTCATAGGCTTCCACTTTTTGATACTGCTCGCCAAGACCAGCGATACCGACTTTCATCGTGTCGCCCGCTTTGAGATAGACCGGCGGCTTCATGCCCATGCCGACACCCGGAGGTGTACCGGTGGTGATCACATCACCCGGATCAAGCTGCATGAATTGCGAGATGTAAGCGACGAGATGCGCAACACCGAAAACCATCGTCTTCGTTGAACCATTCTGCACGCGCTTGCCATTGAGATCGAGGAACATATCCAAATTCTGAACGTCCTTGATTTCATCTTTCGTGACAAGCCAGGGGCCAAGCGGACCGAAAGTCGGCGAGCCCTTGCCTTTCATCCATTGACCGCCACGCTCGGTCTGGAAAGCACGTTCGGAAATATCGTTACACACGCAAAAGCCAGCGACATAATTAAGCGCGTTTTTCTCTTCGACATAAAGCGCGGTCTTGCCGATGACGATGGCGAGTTCCACTTCCCAATCAGTCTTATCTGAGCCTTTTGGGATCACGATCACATCATCAGGACCTTGCACGCAATTCGGCGCCTTGTTGAACAGGATCGGTTGCTCGGGCACCGGCATATTCGACTCCGCCGCGTGGTCGGCATAGTTCAAACCCACGGCGATGAAATTGCCCGGACGCGCCACGCATGAGCCGAGCCGCGTGCCGGGGGGAACAGCGGGCAAAGTCGCCGGGTCAAGCGCCTTCAATTTTGCCAGTGAGTCGGACGACAGAACCGCACCATTCACATCGGCAATGTGCGAGGAAAGATCGCGGATCGCGCCTGAGGCATCGACCAGACCGGGCTTCTCATGGCCTTTGACACCAAAACGGACAAGTTTCATCGGAATTTCCTTAGTTTCATTCGAGAGCAAGTGGAGCTTGCCGCGCACCATGACGAAGGCAGCGGCCAGAGGCAAGCCCCGGCAAATTTAGGTCTGATTTGCATCGCGCTGAATGGAAAATCAGAACGCCAAGCGCGCGATCCCGCGATCAAAGCGCAGCCAAAACCTCCGCCGTCGTCATCACGCGGGCGAATTCAACCCGCAACGTCGCGATATGTGCATCATGGATCGCACGCGCGGGGATTGTGCCGCCTTTGCCATTGGGCAATTCAAAACAATCACTCGCGTCTTCAACCAGGATCATTTTGAAACCCGTATTCGCGCGGACGCGTATGGTTGTGGACACGCACATATCGGTAGAGATGCCGAATACGACGAGTGTATCAGCACCCAAGCGACGAAGGCGCAAATCGAGATCGGTTCCGATGAAGGCAGCGTTGACGCTTTTTGTCATAAGCGCTTCACTCGGCAAAGGCACAAAGCCCGGACGATGCGCATTGCCTGGATGCTCGGGACGCAATGTCGAGCCTTCTTCAACACTGTCATGGCGCACATGAATCAAAGGGCGATTTTTTGCAAGCCATGCATCGAGCAAAGCCAAACCATTTTGATCGTATGCGGTGTTCCAACGCTTGGGCCAAGGTGCAAGATCAAATCCGCATTGCATATCAATGGGCAGCAAGACAGCATCAGACGGCAAGGATGTCATCATAGACTCCAAACATTATTGAACAAAAAAAGAAAATTAGGACGCATGACGCAACGAGACAACGCAACAATACTTTACGCGCGGACTTTCACAAACTCACCCGGCGCATCACCTAATGTACCGTGATCGCCACCGGGAACTCGCGCATCCACTTTCTCAGGTGCTTGCTCTTCAATCCATTTGATCCAATGAAGCCACCATGTGCCGGGCGTTTCTTGGGCGGATGCCACCCAGTCATCATACTCACCTTTTGGCGCTCCACCGGTCCAATATTGATATTTTGGTTTCGTAGCCGGATTGATGACCCCCGCAATATGCCCTGAGCCAGCAAGCACATAAGTGACATTGCCACCGAAATATTTTGATCCGACGAAAACAGATTTTGCTGGAGCGATATGGTCTTCCTTCGCAGCCAAATTATAAACGGGGATCGATATGCGTTTCAAATCAAGCTTGACATTGCCGAGCGTGATTTTTCCTTTCGACAATTTATTGTCGAGATAGCAATTGCGCAGATAGAAGGAATGATTTGCACGCGGCATACGCGTTGAATCGGAATTCCAGAACAAGAGATCGAAGGGGAAAGGATTTTCACCCTTTAAATAGACATTCACGACATAAGGCCAGATCAAATCATTGGGCCTGAGCATGTTGAAGGCCGCCGCCATACTCGTCCCTTCAAGATAGCCACGCACATCCATTTTCTCTTCGATGGATTTAACTTGCTCTTCATCAACAAAAACTTTGAGATCACCGGCATTTTCAAAATCAACTTGAGTGGTCAGCAGCGTCGCACTCGCGATGCGTTTATCATTTGTTGCCGCCATATAAGCGAGCGCAACAGACAACAAAGTACCACCGACGCAATAACCCATCGCGGTCACTTGTTTTTCGCCTGTAATTTTTTCAATTGTCTCAAGAGCTGCAAAAATGCCCTCGCGCATATAATCTTCGTAACTCTTTTCAGCCTGCCGCTCATCGGGATTGACCCATGAAATCACAAAGACGGTCAGCCCTTGTGATACGGCCCAGCGGATAAAGCTCTTCTCGGGGTTGAGATCGAGAATATAAAATTTATTGATCCAAGGCGGCACAATCAGCAGAGGGCGTTTGAACACTGTCTCGGTGGTTGGCGTATATTGAATGAGTTCGATGAGATCATTGCGGAAAACAACTTTACCCCGCGTGGTCGCAAGATTGACACCAACTTGAAAATCACCAGGCACAGTTTGACGGAGCTTCAAAGTGCCCTTACCGGCCTTGATATCCTCCACCATCATCTTCATGCCGCGTACGAGATTTTCGCCATTCTGCTCAAGCGTCGTGCGTAAGAGTTCCGGATTAGTGGCAACGAAATTCGTCGGCGCCAAAGCGCTTGATAATTGCTTCACATAGAATTGCGCTTTGTGTTTTGTATGCGGATCAATATCGTCAGCCTGTTGAACAAGATCATCCGCCCATTTTGTTGTGAGGAGATAGGCTTGTTTCACAAAATCAAAAACCGGATTGTCATTCCATTCAGGATCGCGAAAACGTTTATCCGTGGGTTCCGGCTCAACAATGGGCGTTACCGCTTCGCCTTGCATTTTTTTTAAATTATTTGTCCAAAGATCGAGAAATCCCTTTGTGAGCGCGGTTTGCGCTATCACTAGACGTTGCGGATCGGACGCAACTTTCTCAATCACCTGCCCGAGTGTTTTGACAACATCACTCACTTCTTCTGACATGCCGGCTTTGGCACGCCCTTCTTCAACAGGCTTTAGTGAGGCGGTTGTTGCGTGACCAAGCTCTTCCATCAACCGAGCAGTATTGCTGGCGAGCGCCTGGTAATTCGGCACGGCGAAAGTTGAGGGGACGATGCCCGGAGCCGGTTTGGCCTTATCCGATGTCATTCCCTGATCCCCCGCGCTGTCACTCACGTTTTCCTTGCCGGATTTACGACTTCACTGTAGCGCGGAAACAAGGCTCGTCGAGCCAGTAAATTGGTCGTATAAGGACGTTATGACAAAATCTTGGCAGATCCGCAGCTTCTGCGCTGCCTCACTCTTCCTCGGCACAGCGCTGCTTCTTTCGGGCTGCGCCACCACGGCGAGCGAGCGAAAAAGCAGCGGGAACACTTTTAAAGACCTTGCGATCTGGGCGGGATTTGCCACGAATGCCGAAGAACCGGCCGATTTCGTCAAAGAAACCCGTCCAACAGACTTGAAATATATGCCGGTGGGGGTCACGCCGGCTGGACCTAAGAAAAACGCGCGTAAACTAACGCCCGAAGAGTTAAAAGCGCTCGAGGATCGACTCGAAGCCGCGCGCCTTAAAAACGAAGCCGTAGGCGGACAAACGCCTTAAGCCATCTCATTTTCAGAAAAACTTTAGATTTTGCATCTAATTTTCTCATGAATTCGATACTGGCCCATGCTAGAGCCTGTCGTCCCCTCGCGTCTCTGAGCCCTCCGATGAATGAATTTTATCGCATTCAGCGCCTTCCGCCCTATGTTTTCGAACAAGTAAACCGCATCAAGGCGGCGGCGCGTGCGCGAGGCGCGGATATTATCGATCTTGGCATGGGCAACCCCGATCTGCCTGCGCCCAAACATGTGATGGAAAAGCTTGTCGAAACCGTCGGCAAACCACGGACGGACCGCTATTCATCCTCGCGCGGCATTCCGGGGTTGAGGCGCGCGCAAGCGGCCTATTATGAGCGGCGTTTTGGCGTAACGCTTAATCCTGACACACAAGTCATCGCGACGCTCGGCTCGAAAGAAGGCTTCGCCAATATGGCGCAGGCGATCACCGCGCCGGGTGATGTCTTGCTTGTGCCGAACCCGTCCTACCCGATCCATGCGTTCGGCTTTCTGATGGCGGGCGGTGTGATCCGCTCGATACCCGCTGAACCGAATGAAGAGTTTTTCCGCGCGCTCACGCGTGCGGTGGTGCATTCAATTCCAAAACCGATTGCGCTTGTGACCTGTTATCCAGCCAACCCCACAGCCTATATCGCCTCACTTGATTTTTATCGCGAGCTTGTGGCGTTTGCGAAAAAGCATGAGCTTATTCTTCTGTCCGATTTGGCTTATGCAGAAGTCTATTTTGATGATCACGCGCCGCCGCCTTCCGTGCTTCAAGTGCCAGGCGCGATCGATGTCGCAGTCGAATTCACCTCGATGTCGAAAACCTTCTCAATGGCCGGATGGCGCATGGGCTTTGCGGTCGGCAATAACAAGCTTATCGCAGCTTTGGCACGCGTAAAATCTTACCTTGATTATGGCGCTTTCACGCCCATTCAAGTGGCAGCAACCGCCGCGCTCAATGGCCCTGAAGACTGCATTCATGAGATGCGCGCCGTCTATCGCAATCGTCGCGATGCTTTAATTGAAAGTTTTGGCAATGCCGGATGGGAGATTGACCCACCCGGTGCTTCCATGTTTGCGTGGGTCAAAATTCCCGAACCGTTCACGAGCATGGGCAGTCTCGAATTTTCGAAACTTATGGTCGAGAAGGCCGATGTGGCGGTGGCACCCGGCATCGGTTTTGGTGAACATGGCGATGAATATGTACGCATCGCGATTGTTGAAAATGAGCAACGTCTAAGGCAAGCAGCGCGTAATGTCCGACGCTTCCTTGAAACTGCAGACAAAACATTGCACAACGTCGTCCCGATGGTGGCCAAAGGCTGATCACCCGTTTTAGTTTTGGAACTCTCAATGACATCCCCTCTTTGTATTGGTATTATCGGTCTTGGCACTGTGGGCGCAGCGCTTGTCAGCTCGCTTCAAAAAAACGCAAATTTCATCGCGAGCCGCACGGGCCGCCCGCTTGTTGTTGTCGCCGTTTCTGCGCGTGACAAATCACGCGATCGCGGGTTCGATGTTAAAGACCTTGAATGGTTTGACGATCCAGTGGCGCTTGCGCGTTCCAACCGCGTTGACGTTGTTGTTGAATTGATTGGTGGCGCGGATGGTACGGCGAAAGAGGCCGTTGAAGCGGCTCTTGCCAGCGGCAAATCAGTGGTAACCGCCAATAAAGCGTTACTGGCGAAACACGGCAGCCCCCTTGTTGCGCTGGCAGAAAAAAACAATGTCGCTTTGAATTTTGAAGCCTCTGTTGCGGGCGGTATTCCGATTGTGAAAACATTGCGCGAGTCAATTGCGGGCAATCACGTTACGCGCGTGTCGGGTATTTTGAACGGCACCTGTAATTATATTCTCTCGCGCATGGAGCTTGAGGGTCTCACTTTCGAGGATTGCCTCAAAGACGCGCAGCGTTTAGGTTATGCGGAAGCTGATCCGACTTTTGATGTCGGCGGTTTTGACACCGCGCATAAGCTTTCCATTCTCACCTCACTTGCCTTTGGCACCGAGATTGATTCTGAAGCGGTTTACGTTGAAGGCATCGCGTCGATCAAGCCGCTCGATCTTGTGATGGCGGATGAACTCGGCTATCGCATCAAATTGCTTGGCGTGGCCGAGCGCACATCAACCGGCATTGAACAACGCGTGCATCCCACCATGGTGCCGAAGCATTGGGCGATTGCGCAAGTGATGGGTGTTACGAATGCAGTGAATGTGATGGCCGATATTGTCGGCGAGATAACGCTTGTGGGCCCCGGTGCGGGGGGGAATGCCACCGCATCCTCGGTGCTTTCCGATCTTGTTGATATCGCGCGCGGCCTTCATGTGCCACCTTTGGGTGTAAGCTCAAAAGCTTTGACTCAAACCGACCAGGCGCCGATGCAACGCCATGAAGGCGGCTATTATATTCGACTCACAGTGCGCGACAAACCGGGTGCAGCGGCAGGCATTGCCACACGCATGGCTGAACAACAGATTTCGCTTGAAAGCATTGTGCAAAAGCGCCCACCCGCTTCGCGTGCCGCTGATCCTGCAGGAAAAGCGGGCACACCTGTGCCCGTTGTTCTTATTACCTATGCCACAACCGAAGAAGCGATCCGCCGAGCGCTTGACGCGGTGATGGCCGATGGTCATATCGCGGAACCGCCTCAACTCATCCGCATAGAGCGGGGATGAGTCGCCCAAAAAAATAAGGGTTAGGAGTGCTTGATGACCCAGAACACCGAGATCCACGTTCCGCAGAAAGAGGTCATTGAGCGCATTTTGTCGATGGAATTGGTGCGCGTCACCGAACGCGCTGCGGTTTCAGCCGCGCGTTTACGCGGGCGCGGTGATGAGAAAGCGGCCGACCAAGCGGCGGTGGACGCGATGCGGCGCGAACTCAATAAGCTGCCGATTGATGGCACAATCGTGATTGGCGAAGGCGAGCGCGATGAAGCGCCGATGCTTTTCATCGGCGAAAAAGTTGGCAATGGCACGGGCCCGAAAGTCGATATCGCGGTTGACCCTTTAGAAGGCACGACGCTCTGCGCCAAAGACATGCCCGGCGCGATTGCGGTGATGGCAATGGCGCAAGCGGGCTCGCTTCTCTATGCGCCTGACGTTTACATGGACAAGATCGCGATTGGCCCAGGTTATAAAAAAGGCATCGTCGATCTTGATGCTTCGCCTGAAGACAATATCCACGCGCTTGCCAAAGCCAAAGGCGTGAAGCCGCATGAAATCAACGCGCTGATCATGGATCGCCCGCGCCACGCGGATTTGATCGCAGCGGTAAGAAAGACTGGCGCGAGCATTCGCCTCATCACCGACGGCGATGTTGCTGGCGTGATCTTCACAGCGATGCAACAAGAAACCGGCATTGATATTTATCTCGGCATTGGGGGCGCGCCCGAAGGTGTTCTTGCCGCGGCCGCACTTCGTTGCGTTGGCGGCCAGATGCAAGGTCGTCTTATTCTTGACACGCCCGCAAAAATTGAACGCGCGCGCGGCATGGGTGTGAAAGATCCCAAACGTAAATATGATATGGCGGAACTCGCAGCCGACGACGTGATTGTATCAGCCACTGGTGTGACCGATGGCGCGCTCATGCATGGCGTGCGCTTAAAGAATGATGTGATCGAAACGGAAACGATTGTCTATCGTTCAATCACAGGCACTGTCCGCCGCATTCATGGCGAGCATCGGGAGTTGGCGAAGTTTTTGTTGGATTAGGCGGTAGGCAAACTACAACCCTAACATCAACTTCAAATTCTGCACCGCGGCCCCCGACGCCCCTTTGCCGAGATTATCGAGCTTGGCAACAAGTACCGCTTGACGTGCACTCTCATTAGCATAGATGCGCAATTCCAAAAGATCGGTGTTGTTGAGCGACTCCGCTTCCAGCCGACCTGATGTCATTGAGGCATCTGTCATGGTTACAACGCGCACATACTCGCAACCTTTATAACGTTCAACGTAAGCGTCATGAAGATCTTTGGCTTTTGGTTTGCCCTCAAGATGATCAAGATAAAGCGGCACGCTTACCAACATGCCTTGTTTGAGATTGCCGACAGACGGCACAAAAATGGGACGTTGATCGAGATTAGAATAGTTTTGCAATTCAGGCAGATGTTTATGCCCAAGACCCAAACCATAAAGTTCAAAATGCGGCGCGATGCCTGCTTCATAAGATTCAATCATGGATTTGCCGCCGCCCGAATAGCCTGAGACGGCATTCACAGTAATTGGATAAGACGGGAGGATGAAACCCGCATCGACAAGCGGACGAATGAGCGCAATCGCGCCGGTCGGATAGCAACCCGGATTTGCAACACGATGCGCCCCTTCAATCATATTGCGTTGGGTCGGATGCAATTCGGCAAAGCCATAAACCCATCCATGCACGACACGATGCGCGGTTGAGGCATCAAGAATGCGCGGCGCATTCGCGCCCAAGTCATCAGCGAGCTTCACAGCCTCAATCGCCGCATCATCAGGCAAACACAGAATGACTGCATCGACTTCCGCCATCAAAGCCTGACGCGCTTTCGGATCTTTGCGCTTGTCAGCATCGATACTCTTGATCTCGATGCCTTTGACATGCGCGAGACGCTCGCGGATTCCAAGACCCGTTGTGCCCGCTTCGCCGTCAATGAAAACCGTTGCTGTCATAATCTCTGCTCCGCGCTATTCAGACCCTACTGCAACCGTTAAATAATAACATGATCCAATTCTTTTAGTGGTCGCATGCTCTTAGCTAAAAGCCGGAAACCACCTTTTCGCCGCATGCTCCACCGCGCTCATTTATACCCAATCAGACATTTCGTCTCGAGATAATCATGCAGACCAAATGCGCCATATTCGCGGCCATTGCCTGATTGCTTATAGCCGCCAAAGGCCGAGAAAGGATCAAAGGCCGGGTAATTAATCTGCACGGCGCCATTACGCAAACGGCGCGCCACCGCCCTCGCCTTCTCTATGTCAGCTGATTGCACATAGCCCGCAAGTCCATATTCGGTATCATGCGCAATCTCGAGCGCCTCATCAATCGAGCCATAGCCCATGATCATCAAAGTCATGCCGAAGATTTCATTCTTCGCAATGCGCATATCACGCGTGACATTGCCGAATATTGTGGGCTTGGCGAAATAGCCGCGCGTCAATCCATCGGGCAGACCGAGACCACCGGTCACGAGTGTGGCGCCATCTTCAATGCCCATTTTGATGAGGCCTTGCACCTTCTCCCAATGCGCTTTTGAAATCAGCGGACCCAATGTTGTTTTGGGATCATTCGGATCGCCAAGCACGTATGATTCAGCGGCACGTTTCGCAATCGCCATCACCTCATTCATACGATGATGGGGCACCAACATACGCTGTGGCGAGTCACAACTTTCGCCCGAATTGATATAGCACCCTGCAACGCCATTGGTGACAGCCGATTCAAAATCGACATCATCAAGCACGATATTGGCCGAATTGCCGCCGAGCTCTTGCGCGACACGTTTCACGGTGTCGGCCGCAGCTTTGGCAACCGCAATACCGCCGCGTGTTGAGCCGGTGAAGGACACCATATCGATATCGGGATGCGCGGCAATCGCCGCACCCACTGTGGGCCCATCACCTTGCACAAGATTGAACACGCCTTGCGGCACGCCTGCTTCATGCAAGATTTCAGCAAAGACGATCGCCGAGAGCGGCGCGATCTCTGAAGGCTTCAACACCATGGTGCAGCCGGCGGCGAGTGCGGGGGCTACCTTGCAGACGATTTGGTTGATCGGCCAATTCCACGGCGTGATCATGCCCACAACGCCGATGCCTTCATGCATAATCAAAGTTGTGCCTTGCAACCGTTCAAACTCATAAGTTTTGAGAACTTCAATCGTTGACTCAAAATGCGGGGTGCCCGAGCCCGCTTGCCATTCCATTGCGAAACCGCGCGGCGCGCCCATCTCGAGTGTCATTGCGTCAGCCACATCTTGGATGCGGCGTTGATAGACCTCAAGCACACGCGACAAAAGCGTAAGCCGCTCCTCACGCGTTGTTTGGGAGAAGGTCTGGAAGGCTTTACGCGCAGCCGCTACCGCGCGATCGACATCTTTCGTAGACCCAAGCGCGATCCGCGCGCAGACTTCTTCATTCGCCGGATTGATGACGTCGAAAGGATGAAGCGACACCGGATCGACCCATTGTCCATCGATATAGAATTTGAAATAATCGGTCATCTCGTTAAGCCTTTCTTCTCACCCCGTGCCGTCAATTTGTGGCGGCGTGCCCATCGGGCTTAAGATCATGGAATCGATCATAATTCAGCATGGTCGAACCGTCCGAATGCGACTCAATAGAGTCGGCATAACGATGATCGCAACGAATGTCCTTCACATCATACCAGTGCCGCGCCCTCACCTCTTGCGCCATATTCTCGTCATAACCCGCAATTGTGAGGATCAAAGTCGAGAGCGATGCGTCTCGGCCTTGACGTAACTCATACAAGGGCGATGCCTCGTCAATCACATGGAAGATCGACCATGACAAAAAAAGACGAGATTTTCAACGCGCTCCAATTTCAATTCGACGAAGCGACGAAAGCGATGGCCTTCTTTTGATTTACCTTCGGCCAAAATCCACAAACGCGCGGAGGCGTCCAAGACCGCATTATGCCACTCATTGGCGACACCAATCATCAGCGTGGGTTTGCCGTCCATCATCGTCACCACCGGATGACGCGCAAACATAAAACGAGCCTGAGGACGTGCAAAGCGCGTGATCATCAAACCGGTCGTTACCGCGACAAACAACAAACAAAAGAAGTTCTCAATCGAAGCCACGAGATGGCCATAGGTGGTGGCCGGATGCATATCGCCAAAGCCAACCGTTGAAAGCGCTTCAACGGAAAAGAAAAACAACATCGCAAGCGAACCGCCTTGCGTATTCGCGATCACATCGCCGCCGAGCCAATAGATGAAAGCAAACAAAAAATTCGTAGCGATAAAAATTGAGGCAACGGTCAGAAAGAATTTCGGCCAGCTCATCGCCAGGCTTTCATGATAAAGATCACGAAAAGTCCGCCGCTTACCGCCCAAAATGGTAAAAGAGCGCCGCCCGATCCAGACCTGGCATGGCTTTTTATTCGAAGAGGCCATGAGACATCCAATATCTGTCGTTTGGGAAACACCCTAATAGCCGGTTCGGCCTCTGGAAAGCCCGTCAAAACCCCCTCCTGCTCCTCGCAAAAGGAATGGCTTGGCTTTTGCTCTCAAGATTGAAAGAATGAATTTATTAGGTCTAACCGGACGAAATGATGAAATTTCATGCATTCAATGATCAAAGCGGCGGCACAACGCGTCCCTCCGCCGGATTCGATGAGATGGTCCGCCCTGATGGCAGCATTCGTCCCGCCTATCAAAAGCTTGCCGATTGGCTCTCTCAACAATCGCGCGGGCTTATGGCCAAAAAGCAGGAAGAGGCCGAGGCCATTTTCCGACGCCTCGGGATCACCTTCGCGGTCTATGGTGACAGCGCGTCGAATGAACGGCTCATCCCCTTCGATCTCATTCCGCGCATTATTTCTGCGAAAGAATGGCGTTTTCTCGAGCGTGGTATCGAGCAGCGCGTGCGTGCGCTCAATGCTTTTCTTTATGATATCTATCACCGTCAGGAGATCATCCGCGCGGGCCGCATTCCTGCTGAATTGATCACCAACAATGAAGCCTTTTTACCCGAGATGATCGGCTTTGATCCGCCGCGGAAAATCTACTCGCATATCATAGGCACCGATATTGTGCGCACGGGTGAAAATGATTTCTTCGTGTTGGAAGATAATCTGCGCATCCCTTCGGGTGTGTCTTATATGCTCGAAGACCGCGAAGCGATGATGCATCTCTTCCCTGAACTCTTTGCCGCCCATCGCGTGGCACCGGTTGAACGTTATCCGGAATTGCTGCGACAAACTTTAGAAAGCGTGACACCCGCGGGCTGCAAAGGCGATCCCACCATCGCGGTGCTTACACCGGGCATTTATAATTCTGCTTTTTTCGAGCACTCCTTCTTGGCCGATCAGATGGGCGTCGAATTGGTGCAGGGCTCCGATCTCTTTGTCGAAGATGGCGCGCTTTATATGCGCACCATAGCGGGCAAAGAAAAAGTGGATGTGCTTTATCGCCGCGTTGATGATGCCTATCTTGATCCGCTGACTTTTAGACCCGATTCATCGCTCGGCGTGCCAGGCCTCTTTGATCTTTATCGCGCGGGACATGTTACAATCGTTAATGCACCCGGCACCGGAATTGCCGATGATAAAGCCGTTTACGCCTATGTGCCCGACATCACTGAATTCTACACCGGTCAAAAGCCGATCTTACAAAATGTGCCGACATGGCGCTGTGCGATCAAAGACGAATGTGCGCATGTTGTTCAAAACCTCGATACGCTCGTTGTGAAAGAAGTTCATGGATCAGGCGGTTACGGCATGTTGATTGGACCGCATGCAACAAAGGCGGAACGCGCGTCGTTCGCTAAAAAAATTGCAGCGAAGCCTTCAAACTACATTGCACAACCAACATTGAGTCTTTCGACCTGCCCTTCCAATGTCGGCAAAGGCCCTTCACCGCGCCATGTGGATTTACGCCCCTTTGTGCTTGTCGGTGATCGCGTGCGCATTACACCCGGCGGCCTCACGCGCGTGGCGCTGAAAAAAGGCTCTTTGGTGGTGAATTCCTCGCAAGGGGGTGGCACCAAGGACACATGGGTTTTGGAGGACTGACGATGCTCGGACGCACCGCTGCCAGTCTCTTTTGGATGTCGCGCTATATTGAGCGCGCCGAAAACATCGCGCGATTGACGGAAGTCGGCTATCGCATCGCACTCACACCCGATATTGGTTCAGGCCATCGCGAAGACTGGCAATCGACTTTGATTGCGGCGGCGGGGTTAAACACTTATCTCGAACGCCATTCCGCGATCACGCCTGAAAAAGTGCAGCATTTTTTGCTGTTTGACCGCGACAACCCCTCTTCTGTGCGCTCTTGTCTTGAAACCGCGCGCAACAATGCCCGCGCCGTGCGCACCGCGCTTACTCGCGAAATGTGGGAAGCGTTGAACTCAACCTATATTGATTTCACCGCCGTGAAAGCGAGCGATCTACGCTCTGGCAAATTGCCGGAATTTCTTGATTGGGTGCGCCAACGCTCGGCACTTTTTCGCGGCTCAATGCTTGGCACTTTGCTGCGCGACGAAGGGTTTCACTTCGGCCAACTCGGTGCTTTCATTGAACGCGTCGACAATACCGCGCGCATTTTGGACGTAAAATATTATGTGCTTCTGCCAACGAATGAATCGGTCGGTGGTGATCTTGATGCGTTTCAATGGGAGACGATTCTGCGCTCGGTTTCCGCACATCGCTCTTACCGACATGTTTACAAAGATCGTTATCGGCCGTGGAACATCGCCGAGTTTCTAATTTTGCGTCAGGAGATGCCCCGCTCCTTCCGCTTCTGTTATGGGTGGATCGAACGATCACTCGAAGGGCTTTTGGAAATTCTTGGACAATCGCCGCAAAGCCGCCATGACGCCTTAGCCATTTTAAGCGATCTCAAGAGCGCGTCCATGGATGAAATTTTCCAATCAGGCCTTCACGAATTCCTCTCGAATTTTATCAAGCGCAATAATGATCTCTCTAGCCGCATCGCGCATGACTTCCATTTCTTATGAGTGAGAAAGTCTGATATCCCCATGTTGATCTCGATCCATCATCGCACGTCCTATCGCTATGATCGGCCCTTCAATCATGCGATCCAGGCCTTGCGCTTGACGCCCCCCACTGACGAGAGCCAGATCATTCGTTCATGGAGCATCACATGCCCTGGCATTGAATACGCGGCAGAGTATCAAGATGCTTTCGGAAATGTCGTTCATCTCGTCACACCGCCGGGCGAAACAGATGGACTCGAGATTGAAGCCTCAGGCGTGATTGAAACAAATGATCGCGCGGGCGTTATTGGTTCAACGCATAAAATCGTTCCGCCTGCAATTTTTCTGCGTCCCACAGCAAAAACAATCGAGTCTCCAGCGATTGCAGCCTTAGCCTTGCAATGCTGCCGCGCAACACGGCTCGACACGCTTCACGCACTCTTGTCATCAATTCATGAAACCGTGACTTATGACACAGATGCGACGCATGCGCTGACTACGGCGGCGGAAGCCTTTCGCGCCAAGCGCGGTGTTTGTCAGGATCACGCTCATATTTTTATAGCCGCTGCACACGTGTTAGGGATCCCCGCTCGTTATGTCACGGGCTATCTCTTGATCGAAGGCGATACAGCCGCCTTTGCTCATCATGCATGGGCCGAGGCCTATACCGACGATCTCGGCTGGATCGGCTTTGATGCCGCCAATGGTGTTTGCCCGACCAATCATTATGCGCGCCTTGCCATCGGCTTTGATGCGCCCACCGCCGCACCGGTTCGGGGCACAATGCGAGGCGCGGGAAGCGAAGATCTTTCCGTAGAGGTTGTCGTGCGGGCAGGAGACCAGTAAAAGCTCTCCTTTAAGTTTCGCTGCCGCGATCCGAAGGAGCCCGTTATGACCTATTGCGTTGGTTTGCGCCTTGATGATGGCATTGTCTTCGCCTCAGACACACGCACCAATGCGGGTTTCGACAACATCGCCGTCTTCCGCAAAATGCATGTCTGGGAGAAAAAGGGCGATCGCGTTTTGGTTCTGTTGTCGGCGGGCAATCTCGCGGTCACGCAAGCGGTGATCTCCAATCTCAATGAGCAGATCGACGCGGCTGAAGAAAATGGCGGTGCTTCGCTTGTCAATGTCACCACTTTGTTTCAAGCCGCTCGCCTGATTGGCGATGCGGTACGCGATGTTCGGCGTGTTGATGGTCCGGCGCTTGAAGCCAATAATGGTGTCTTTGCGTGTTCCTTTATTTTGGGCGGACAAATTCATGGTGAGCCACCGCGCATGTTTCAAATCTATAGTGAAGGCAATTTTATCGAAGCAACCAAAGACACGCCCTTTTTCCAGATTGGTGAGCACAAATATGGAAAGCCCATTCTCGATCGCGTGGCGCGTCCTGAAATGACCATGGGCGAAGGCGCGAAAGTCATTCTGATTTCTTTTGACTCCACCTTGCGCTCTAATCTTTCGGTCGGCATGCCGATTGATCTTTTAATGTATGAACGTGACTCGCTTGAAATTTCCTATCAGCGCCGCATCTCCCAAAATGACCCCTATTTCGAAAAACTCTCGAAGGGCTGGTCGGGCGCGTTGCGTGAGGCGTTTAAGAATATCGATAATTATCGTGATCCGTCCTCGACTGTTGAAACTGTGTCCATCACAACGCGCGATCTCTCTGCAAAATGAACGATCAAAAGACAGCGTTGTTCATTGGTGTTGATGGCGGCGGCACAAAATGCCGAATCCGCATCCGCAATCAGAACGGAGTGATCTGCTCTGATGCCGATGGCGGGCCGGCGAATATCTATTCCGATTCTGATGCCGCGATTGCTGAAATAAAGAAAACGCTTGATCGCGCCTTGGCAAAGCTCAATCGAAATAACGTTTCAAAAAATTATATCGCGCTCGGTCTCGGCTTGGCAGGTATCATCATGCTTGATGATCCCGTGCGTGTGGCAAAAACATTCTCAGAATTCAAAGCGATTCATGTTGACAGCGACGCAATGATTGCTTGCCTTGGTGCCCATGCCGGCAAGGACGGTGCGATTGTGATAGCCGGCACAGGATCGGCAGGTCTTTATCGCACCGAGACAAAAATCTATCACATAGGCGGGCGCGGTTTTCGGTTGGGTGATGAAGGTTCGGCTGCACGCATCGGTAGCGAAGCCTTGCGGCAAACGCTTCTCGCCGCTGATGATCTAAGGCCCGAAACACCTCTCACCAAATATCTTTTGAAAAAATTTGATCAGGATCCTGCCGTCATCACGCGGTTTTCGATTGATGCGAAAGGTGGCGATTACGGCGCGCTCGCTCCGCTTGTTTTTGAGTATGCCTTGAAAGGCGATGAAGTCGGGTTGCCCATTGTGAAACACGCTGCACGCGCGCTTCTCGATTTGGCTCATGCACTGCAAAAGCAAGGTGCGGAACGCGTGGCGCTTACCGGCGGGCTTTCAAAAGTCATGCGGCCTTGGATTGCGCTTGAAGGCGAAGACCCCTTCTCTGATCCGCTTTATGATCCAGTTGACGGGGCCATTCTTCTTGCGGGAGGATCCCTCGCATGAAACAGATTTTCTTAGGAGCTGATCTTTTTGACGGCGAGCGGATTATCAAAGATCACGCGCTTGTGCTCGAAGACGGCTTGATCAAAGCGCTGGTACCGTTCAGCGAAAGACCACATGACAGTGAGATCATTGATTTGGCAGGTGGAATTTTATCGCCGGGCTTTATTGATATTCAGGTCAATGGCGGCGGCGGTACACTCTTCAATGAAGATCCGACGCTTGAAGGCATCGCCGCAATTGCTGATGCGCATCGTCGTTTTGGAACAACCGCCCTTTTGCCGACCGTGATCACTGATCACCAAAAGATAATCGACGACGCATTGCGCGCCACACAGAGTGCGCGCGAAATACGACGCGATATTGCAGGTATCCATGTCGAAGGTCCCTTCATCGATGTCGTGAGAAAAGGCGCGCATCCGGCAAATTATATTCGCGCACTGACACAAGCGGACATTGATCATTTTGCAGAAGCGCGTTCGGGCGTTCTTCTTCTAACCGTTGCACCGAATAAAGTGACGGCTGATCAGATCACTGCACTCACGCGCGCGGGGATCCATGTAAGCCTCGGTCATTCCGACGCGACCGATCTCGAAGCAAAAGCGGCGATCGATGCCGGTGCGCGTGCGGTGACCCATCTTTTTAACGCGATGAGCCAATGTGAAGGCAGAGCCCCGGGTCTTGTCGGCTCAGCGCTTGCCGATCCACGCGTGATCTGTGGTTTGATCGCCGATGGTCATCATGTGGCCCCTACAGCTATTATCGCTGCGCTGGCTGCCAAAGGCGCGGAAGGGATTGCACTGATTTCCGATGCAATGCCTTCAGCTGCGGGGGGCCCAGTCCACTTCACGCTTCAAAGCCGTCTTGTGCGGCGGCAAAATAAGAAACTGACGCTTGATGATGGTACGCTCGCGGGTGCCGACATCACGATGTTCGATGCGGTCAACTATATGCTCTCGCTCGGGATCCCGCTCGCATACGTATTGCAGATGGCCACAAGGACCCCTGCCCGCCTTATTGGTCTTGAGGGACAGATCGGTGCCCTTCGCCCCGGCTATCCGGCTGATATCGTACATCTCGGGCCTGATCATCGGCTCTTGGGTGTCTTTTACGGCGGAAAGCGCCTCGATTGATCCAAAAAGGGGGAGTGAGCCGTAAAGACGGCGGTTAATGGTATATGTTGCACCGCAGCATAAATCTGATATGTTTATTTTTCTGCGAAATCGGCGATAATCGCATCTGATCCCAGTAGAATAAGTCTCTCTTTGAAAGGTCGCGGCGATGAGTGCCGTCTGGAAAACCAAGCAGGGCTATAGAAAAGTCAAACAATCGCCTCCCAATATCAAGGAAGCGATCGAAGCCGCGCGCGATATCAGTGATGACCCTGCAGCGCAGGCTGAAATTGCCGCCGCTTTGATGGGCATGCCGGTCGAGGATGTGAAGCGTGAGGTGATGCGCGCAGTCGCCCACCGCAAAATGACAGAACGTGTGGCAACCATTGCCCGTGGCGGTTCAAAGCCCGCCGTCGTTGTCGAGCGCAACACAAGACGCCGCGTTCGCGTTTTCGACGTTTAGTCGATAAACAAGATCTGACATTTCCGATTCTCTTGACTGAACCAAACGGTCGCGTTCCGAAAGCCAAGTACAATGGATTATCTTTATTCGCTGCTTATTGATCCCCATGCATGGATAGCGCTTGCCGCTTTGGTGACCATGGAAGTCGTGCTCGGCATCGACAATCTGATCTTCATTTCAATTCTCTCAAATAAGCTACCGCCCGAGCAGCAGAAGATTGCGCGACGGATCGGCCTACTCGCCGCCCTAGGCCTGCGCATTGTTCTTTTGGGCGCATTGACCTTCATCATTCATCTTGTCGAACCTCTGTTCTCGATCATGGGAAAGAGTTTCTCTGGGCGCGATTTGATTTTGATTTCCGGTGGTTTGTTTCTGGTCTGGAAAGCGACGCGTGAAATTCATCACGTGCTCGATCCCGAAGAGGACTCTAATCTATTCTCTTCTGCCACCAGAAGTGGTCTTTCGACTACCATAGTGCAAATACTTTTCCTCGATTTTGTCTTTTCAATCGATAGCATTATCACTGCTGTTGGGATGACCGAGCATTTACCTATCATGATCATTGCGGTTATTGCTGCTGTTTTGTCGATGATCTTAGCTGCGGACACCTTATCGAAATTTATCAAAAATAACCCGACAATCGTGATGTTGGTGCTTGGCTTTTTGTTAATGATCGGTATGACCTTGCTCGCCGAAGGTTTCGGTGCAAATGTACCAAAAGGCTATATCTATTCGGCCATGGCATTTGCAGCGGGCGTCGAAGGTTTGAACATACTTTCTCGTCGGTCAGCTAGAAAGCAGCGTGGTTAAGCCTTCATGGCTGAGACTCCGGCGGCAGTTGGTCCGTCCGCATCACGCGTTGGATTGATCCCAAATCTTTTGGGTCTCGGGCTTTTCTGGGGTTTGTCACCCGTAATGACAAAGGCGCTCGCGCAAGTGGGCGTCACTCCGTTGCAAACGATTACCTATTCAAGCCTCGCAGTTGGTGTTGTTCTCTTCGTAATTTGGCGTGCCTTCGGACCTGTGCGTTTATGGGATACACACTTATGGTTCTTTGGACTCGGCTGCGCCATTATGCTCAATCTTCCTTTTGGCTTGAGCTTGATAATTGTCGCGCATGTTCCAGTTTCAACATTCTCGATTGTAACATCAACAACGCCACTCTTCGGTTATCTTTTGGCTTTGATGGTCGGCATGGAAAAACCGAACCGCATGCGCATTCTCGCGATTATCGCTGGATTTTTGGGCGCCGCCTTTTTGATCATCGATGCTAAAATGATCGCTCGTGGTATTGTGATTGATCCTTGGCTCGCCGCCGCTTTTGGTCTTCCTTTTTTCTACGCAATTTATCATCTCTTCGCTGCAAAATTTTGGCCGAAAGATCGCGAGACCAGCGCCGTGGGGATTGCCGAGAGCCTCGCCGCAGGCCTCGCCTTTTTACCGCTTTTGCTCGTGAGCCAAGGCCGCGAGTCAGCGGATATCACGACGAATGGTCTCTATCTCCTCGCAGCGGTGAGCGTGTTGTGGGTAATAGAACGCATCGCCTTTTTCAATCTGGTCCGGCATTTTGGTCCTGTTTCAACCGTTCAAGCTGTCAATCTGGCAACCGTCAGTACCGTGATTATGGGTGCGATGATTTATGGCGAAGAGATTGATGCGCGCATCATTGTGAGCGCGGCCCTCGTCATCATCGCGCTCTGGTTAAATGCCAAAGCCGAGCGACAAAGACAATTTGCCTAACGCCTAAGGATTGCCCGAAAGCCAAGCATTCGCTAGGGATCGGTTTATGAACACGCCTCATACTCTCCCTCTGGCCATCACGATGGGCGATCCGAACGGGATTGGCCCGGAACTCTGCGTGAAACTCTTTGCCGAGGGCGTAACTCACCCCGCTTTTGTGATTGGCGATATTGGTGTGCTCACACGCGAAATCAAAACTCTTGGCGCTTCATTGAACCTGCGCGCGATCCATAACGCACATGAATGTTCTCTCAAGCGTGGGACAATGGATGTGATGGCGGCAAGCAATTTACCACCATCATTGCAAGCGGGCGCGATTGACGCGCACGCAGGACAAGCGGCCTATGATTATGTCATCAAAGCGATTGACCTCACCAAAACCAAAGCGATTGCTGGCATTGTCACAGCGCCGCTTGCAAAAGAGTCTATCAAGCAAGCAGGGATACCCTATCCAGGCCATACGGAAATTCTTGCTGACAAGACGCGAACGAATGATTATGCGATGATGCTCGCAAATGACGAGCTTCGTGTCATCCTTGTTACCATTCATATTGCGTTGAAGGACGTAGCGCCCCTCATCACAAAGGCGCGTGTCCTAAAAACCATCCATCTTGCTGCGACGGCGTGCGCGTCTTATGGCATAATAAAGCCACGCATTGCGGTTTCAGGTTTAAATCCGCATGCAGGCGAAAATGGCATGTTTGGTCAAGAAGAGATTGACCACATCATCCCCGCAATCACTGAAGCGCGCACAGAAGGATTAGATGTCTCTGGCCCCTATGCGGGTGACACGATATTCATGCGCGCGCGTAAAGGCGAGTTTGATATTGTTGTTGCGCAATATCATGATCAAGGACTGATCCCCGTAAAATACCTCGGCATCGAACAAGGTGTGAATGTCACAGTTGGCCTACCCTTCATCCGTACAAGCGTTGATCACGGCACGGCGTTCGACATTGCAGGTCAAGGCATCGCCGATCATTCCTCATTGCGTTATGCGTTTAACCAAGCTTTGCGCATGTTGAAAGCAGCCGCGTCATGAGTGATACCCCGATCATCATTCTTGTCGAACCGCAGCTTGGAGAAAATATCGGAATGACCGCGCGCGCCATGGCGAATTTCGGTTTGCATAACATGCGCCTTGTCAATCCGCGCGAGAATTGGCTCAATCAAAAGACAATCGCGGCGGCTGCGGGCGCAGGCTTTGTAATCGAGAAAGCCACTCTTTTCAGCAGCGTGCGCGAAGCCGTTGCCGATCTTCATTATCTTTACGCAACGACTGCACGTGAACGCGGGCAAGGCAAACCGGTGCATGGTCCTGACGAGGCCTCACGCCGCCTCTCCGATCACGTCAAAAAAGATCATAAAGTCGGCATACTTTTTGGCCGTGAAAGAACAGGTCTTGAAAATGAAGACATCGCGCTCGCTGATGCGATCTGTACCTTTCCCGTTGATCCGGAGTTTGTATCTTTAAATCTCTCGCAAGCGGTTTTATTGATGAGCTATGCGTGGCGCTCCGCGCAAGAAGAAGGGAAAGCTCTGCCCTTCACGCATAAAATAAAATGGCCGCCCGCATCGCGTGAAGCGCTTCTGAATTTTTTTGAATATCTCGATGAGAAACTGGACGAGCGCGGATTTTATCGCCCCGCGAGCAAGAAGCCCCGCATGAGCATGAATCTGCATAACATCTTCATGCGTATCGGCATGGATGAACAGGATCTACGAACCCTGCGCGGCGTGATTGTACGGCTCGTCGATGGTCCGCGAAAACCCTATTCGAAAAAGGCGCGTCGCGAAGCTGAAGCGGCGCTTAAGGCCGCAAAAGAGATCGAAGAGACATGAGTGCAGCGCGGCCAACGATTTTGATTTTTGACTCAGGTGTTGGCGGCCTCACTGTGCTTGATCCTATTCGGACAGCACGTCCCGACGCGCATTTCGTTTATGTTGGCGATACCGCATTTTTTCCTTATGGCGAACGCGAAGAGGAAGACTTGATCGCGCGGGTTGTGAACGTGATCGATCGCGCAGTCGCGCGCTTCACACCCGATCTCATTGTGATTGCCTGCCACACCGCCTCAACGCTTGTGCTTCCAGCACTTCGCGCACGCTTTACCATCCCGATTGTCGGCACTGTGCCCGCAATCAAACCCGCGGCAGAAAGTTCTCAAAGCCGTTTGATCTCAGTGCTCGCCACCAAGGGGACTGTGAAGCGCGATTACACAAGCGCGCTTATCCGTGATTTTGCCGGTGATTGTTGCGTCACACTTGTGAGTGCTTCGCGTCTTGCAGGTTATGCGGAAGATGCACTTCATGGTTGTCCCGTTTCTGACAATGACATCCGCGCGGAAATCGCTCCCGCCTTTGTCGAAAGGGACGGCCGCCGGACGGATCGGGTCGTGCTCGCTTGCACCCATTACCCCTTGCTCCTCGAGCGCCTTGAGCGTGAGGCACCTTGGCAAGTAACCTGGATCGACCCCGCGCCAGCGATTGCCCGTCGGGTGGTTCAGCTCTTGGGGGATGCGCCGACTGGCGCGATCGAGAGCGGTGACGGCGTTGTGGATCTGACCGCGGCCAATGATTGGACGGAGACCTTGCGCTCGGCCTTCGCCACACGCGGTCTGACCCCCACCGTGAATTGACATCAAGAGCGACTGTGAGTATGGACCCGTGAACGTCTGACGGGTCCATATGGGTCCGCTTGTCGTTTAAACGCTCCCGTGACCCTTTTTCATAGAAAATTGGTCTGTCGGCCTGAGAGATTGGGCAGAGGATGGGCGCGTTCCTCGAAACTTCGCTTAAACTTATGAGGAACAGCGATGACAAAGCGTATTGACGCAAAGCATAAAATTGATCGCCGCCTTGGCGAGAATATCTGGGGCCGTCCGAAGAGCCCCGTAAACCGCCGCGAATATGGTCCGGGCCAGCATGGTCAGCGCCGCAAAGGCAAATTGTCCGACTTCGGCACGCAGCTACGCGCCAAGCAGAAGGTCAAGGGCTATTACGGCAATATTTCGGAAAAGCAGTTCCGCCGCTATTATCACGAAGCGCTTCGCCTAAAGGGTGACTCGGGCGAAAATCTGATCGGCCTTCTCGAGCGTCGTCTCGATGCGGTTGTCTATCGTGCAAAATTCGTTGCGACCGTTTTCGCTGCGCGCCAATTCATCAATCACGGCCACGTGAAAGTGAATGGTCGCCGCGTGAATATCGGCTCCTACCAGCTCAAAGTGGGCGATGTGGTCGAAGTGAAGGAATCATCACGTGAACTCGCGGTGGTTCTCGAAGCGACACAGCTTCCTGAGCGCGACACACCCGATTATATCGAAGTTGATCACAAGAAGATGACCGCGAAATTTGTTCGCCTTCCCGCGCTCTCGGATGTTCCCTATCCGGTGCAGATGGAACCATCGCTTGTTATCGAATTCTATTCGCGCTAAGTCGACCACGACTAAATCTAGTATTTCCAAGCAGTTCAAAACGCTACCACATACAAAACGTGGTAGCGTTTTTGTTTTTGGGCATGTTACACACGTGCGTTACAGAACAAAACGTGAGCTAAAACGGGGTCAAAATTGGCTTCTGGCATTGAGATTTTTGACAGACCCTCGACAGAATTCTTCCGTGTTGATCGCAATTCGAATTGTTTTTGTGAGGCTCAATGCAAATCAGTGAGCTGCTCTAAAACAGGTTCGACAGACAGCACCAAATCAGATGGCGAGGTGCGATGGTAGACACTCCTGAAAAAGTGATCATCGCAGACGGCTCCATCACGCTCTTTCTCCGAGATGAAAACAAGGACCCACTATAGAATCCACTCGCCACGGTAACCGACGTCAAGCTTGCAATTATCGAATGGCTCCTGAATACTCGACAGCGAGAATGCCTTGGATACAAAACACCTCACGAGATAATTACGAGCTCACTTAACCACGTTGCACTTCGTGCGCGAATCCAAGAATTAATATTCCACGAAAGTCATTAACATTAGTAAGCGTTGGTCCAGTTACAACTTGACTTCCAATCGCCTTAAAAAAGCTATGGGCATCGTTTCTTTGAAGAAAATCAAGACCGTTGAGACCTCTTTCAGCTGCTTTTACAAGTGTCTCCGGTCCAACAATAGCACCGGCCACTTCTGCAGCTCCATCGACTCCATCGGTGTCGCATGCAATTGCATATATTCCATCAACACCGTTAAGTTCTATTGCTAAAGATAAACAGAATTCAGAATTTGGACCGCCAATACCATTTCCCCGTTTGGTTACTGTTAACTCTCCACCTGACAATAAAAGGATTGGTGGGTCACCTGCCTTTCGCTCAGCTCTAATTTTTAATGCTTTGCGCGCCTGATCAATTGCTACATCACGAGCTTCCCCTTCGACAGAACTGCCGAGTTGAACAACATCAATGGTATAGCTTTTTGCAAGTTGTTCAGCAGCCAACAACGATTGTTGCGGACCCGCATATATCCTATTTTTGACACGCGTTAAGCGAACGTCATCTGGAGGAACGACATTGCTACCAGCAGTCAAGGATTTGACAACCGCATTAGGAGTTTCGATTTTCCAGTTATTCAATATATGCAAAGCATCTTGAGGGGATGTTGATTCACCAACCGTAGGACCAGAACCAATAAAAGCAAGTTCATCTCCCGGCACATCGGATATCATCAACGACAGCATTGTAGCGGGATATGCCTTCGCAGCCAGTTGACCACCTTTTACAGCGCTCAAATGTTTTCGAACCGTATTAATATCGATGATTGGCGCCCCACTTGCGAGAAGCGCAGACGTAAGGTTTTTCTTGTCATCGAGGCTAATTCCATTCACAGGCGCCACCAATAATGAGGATGCGCCCCCCGATATCAATGCTAAAACAAAATCGTCTTTAGACAAATTTTCAACAAGGTCAAGCATTTGAATAGTAGCATTCAACCCGTTATTATCCGGAATCGGATGAGAAGCCTCTATGATTTTAATATCTTTGCACGGACGGCCATAACCATAACGTGTGATGACTAATCCTTCACATGGTCCCCACGCTGCTTCGACGGCCTCTGCCATCCTAGCGCTCGCTTTGCCGGCGCCTATTACAACGACACGGCCATTGGGACGACGCGGTAAATGCTGAGATAATGATTGTATAGGGTCTGCCACTTCGACCGCGCGATCAAATAGTTTACGAAGCAATTCTTCAGGAGAACCAACAAGCATTTTGTTACGACGCCCTCGTAGATCCGCGAGCAATCAGCGTTACAGGCGTTCGCAGTTCCGCCGGAGGAAATCGACTATCCTGCATCCAATCCAATACCATCGATGCAATTTGAACACCGAACGATGCAATATCGCATCCGATAGAAGTCAAAGTCGGATATGATTGCGCGCACTCTTCAATACCGTCAAATCCAACAACTTTTAAATTTTTGCCAACGTTCCGCCCTGACTCAGCGAAACCTGAAATCATCCCAAGAGCAACCAAATCATTGAAACAAATTACACCGTCCAAATCGGGATATTCTTTCAACAATAACTTAGCCGACTCACGCCCAAATGCACGTGTTGCCCTCCCAGGAACGAGTAACGGTTCTCTGCCTAGTGCTGCAAGTTCCGTCAAATATCCTTGCATCCGCTCCTTTGTAACCCCACGATCAGAAACGCCACCGACAAATGCGATTCGCCGACAACCAGCTGAGATTAAATGACGAACGGCTAGTTGACCGCCATTGACATAATCCGGCGCAGAAAAGGGAAATTTATCAGTACGAGTGTCAACCTTACGAAGTACCTGCATTGCATGTATACCGGCGCGTTCAATATTATCGAAAATCGAGTTATCGCCTCCATAGGCCGGCGAAATAATAAGCGCTGAAACTCCGTGCTCAAGCATTGCTGAAATCACTTCCGCCTGAAGCTCGGGCTTTTCGTCCGTATTCGCAATTACTGTTGCAAATCCACGCGCGGATAATGCCATCTGCAATGACGTCGCAAACTCTGTAAAGAATGGGTTTCGAAGGTCGTTGATAACTACTCCGATGAGCCCAGCCCCCGCCGATCGCATCTTTGCAGCAGATCGGTTATATACGTAGCCAAGGTTGCTCATGGCTTCGCGCACAAGCAGGCGAGTATCTTGTCGAACACTGGGACTATTTTGCAAGACTAGACTAACAGTTGATTTTGAAACCCCTGCCTCACGTGCAACGTCAATAATGGTTGGTCTGCGATCCATTATAACCTGTTCATTCAATGCCATGAAAAGCCAAGAGAGTTTTCATTCTCTGTACGGCCAGATCTGGTTTCGTCAATAGACGCGCTTTGTCTGCCAAGCGGAAAACTTGGGAATAATGGGTTATATCCCGGCTCGATTGGAATCCGGCTGGCATTATAAAATGCTTTTGATAGCCGTTTAGCCACGAGAGGAAGGCAATTCCAGCCTTATAGAATCGCGTCGGAGCACGAAATATTTCACGTGAAAGAGGCACTGTTGGCGCCAAAAGTTGATGATACGTCGTAAGATCCCCCGCGGCTAGTGCCTCAAGCGCCTGCGAAGCAGCTGGCGCAATAGCTGCGAATATACCAAGCAATGCATGCGAATGATGATTCGCGTCACCTGCTATGAGGTCTGCATAATTGAAATCATCGCCAGTATAAAGTCTCACACCTTCTGGGAGCCGCGCTCTAAACGTTTCTTCGTGTGCCTGGTCAAGAAGTGAAATCTTGATACCATCAACTTTTGCTGGATTCTCGGCAATGAGGCGGAGCACAAATGTGGATGCCTGCTCTACATCCGTAGAACCCCAATACCCCTTTAATGCCGGGTCGAACATATCGCCCAACCAATGCAAAATCACCGGATTTTTTGCACCGTCGATTATGCGGCGATACACGGACGCGTATGTGTCCGGTGATGCAGAAATCGCGGGAAACGCTCGGCTGGCCATAATAATGATTTGGCCTCCAGCCTTCTCAATTGTCTCGGCCTGCATCTCGTATGCGGAAGTAATCGCATCGGTACTTCGCAATTCGCTTAGATCTTTGTGATCTGTTCCCGCGCCACAAGCCACGCGCGGCCTCATGGGATGAATTTTCACTGCAACCAACGTACGTTCAATCAGCTCTTTTGCAGTCTGCCAATCAACGCCCATTCCGCGTTGGGCGGTATCCATCGCTTCAGCGAGACCAAGACCTTGATCCCATAAAGCTGTACGAAAAGCTAAAGTCGCATCCCAATCAACGGCCGGACGTGTATCCCAAGGATTACGTTCTCGCAAAGGATCAGAGACAACATGGGCCGCCGCGAATGCAGTACGAGTTAGTGAAACTCGCGGTTGTCGAGGCACAAGTGGGATACCCTGAAGGCTAAAATTCTCAAGAGAATTATTCTCGGTCGGAAGCTTAAGCATATATCACATCCTATGACTGGCCCGGATCATGTCCGAAGCTTTTTCTGCAATCATGATCGTTGGGGCATTAGTATTTGACGAAACAACTGTAGGCATGATTGACGCATCAACTACCCGCAGCGATTCAATTCCATTAAAACGCAGTTCCGGATTAACGACGGCCCCGGGATCTATACCCATTCGGCAAGTTCCGGCGGGATGATGATCGGTCTTTGAGTGCTTGCAAGCATATTCAAAATAATCCTGATCCGTTTTCATCTCTGGCCCAGGAAGACGCTCTTCCTTTACAAAAGAACTGAGCGCCTTTTGCCTCATAATCTCCTGCGCAAGCTTGAGACCACGAATTGACATTTCACGATCATGAGGATCCGCCCAATAATTTGGATCAATCAGCGGAGCCGCAAAGGGATCTGACGATGCAAGCCGTACAGTGCCGCGCGAGCGAGGACGAAGATATGCGGAATTCAAAGTCACTCCACCATTTGGCATAGCAGCAACACCGGCTTCGATTCCTGAACCTAATCCAAGATGAAATTGAATATCTGGCGACTCCGAACTCTCATCCGCGTACCAAAATCCACCAGTCTCAAATAGGCTAGACGCCACTGGTCCTTTACGTGTCAAAAGGTACTGAAGTCCGGCGACCGCTGACCACTGCGGCTTAGCATAGCGGTCATAAGTATAAGGTCCCGAGCATTCTGCTATGACAAATAAATCCAAATGATCTTGTAAGTTCGATCCAACGTTCGGTTGATCCAAGACTACAGGAACACCAACTTCACGCAGGTGGTCGGCAGGACCAATACCGGAAAGCATAAGCAGTCGCGGACTTCCAATTGCACCAGATGAAATAATAACTTCTCGAGAAGCCCTGATGACACCATCTTGTGCTGTCTCAACGCCTATGGCTTTTCCTTTTTCAACTACAATTCTTAATACTTGAGCATTGGTTAGGATCGTGAGGTTCGATCTGCGACGTGCCGGATTTAAATATGCAATCGAAGCGGAAGAGCGTCGCACATTTCGTTGTGTCAGCTGATAGTATCCAACCCCAGCCTGCTTTTCCCCTGTCATGTCCATGTTACGCGGAATTCCAATCTGTGCCGCTGCAGCAAAATATGCTTCACAAATTGGAAGTGGAGCGGATGGTTGGCTCACCCCGAGTGGCCCGCCTTTTCCATGAAAGCGATTATCCCAAGTATCGTTATCTTCCGCTTTTCGAAAGTAGGGGAGCACATCTTCGTACGACCATCCGGTACAGCCCGCTTGACGCCACCCGTCATAATCGCGCGCATTTCCACGTGTATAAATTTGCGCATTAATAGTTGATCCACCGCCAAGCACTCGCGCCTGAGTGAAACGAATGACCATATCATTCATGTGGCGTTGCGGTACCGTATGCCAGCCCCAACTGCCTATTCCCTTAGTCATTTTAGCAAAGCCCGCGGGAATATGGTAAAAAGGATGCCAATCTCTCGGACCTGCTTCAAGCAAAAGGACGTTTACATCATTTGCCTCGGATAAGCGTGCAGCGAGCACAGCACCGGCAGAACCACCGCCAACGATAACAAAATCAAATTCTGTTTTCATTGCTGCCTCGTTAGAGTCGCGCGATAGATAAACCGCCGTCAACTGGTACAATCGCACCATTCGCAAACGCCATCCGTCCAGTCACCATTGGTACCACGACATCACCAATATCCGACGGCTTTCCCCAACGACCCGCTGGCACAAGCCCGCCCTCAATTCGTTGCGTATATTTATCCTTCACGCCGGCCGTCATTTCTGTCTCAATAATTCCCGGCCTCAATTCAAAGACCCCTATTCCTTTGGGAGCGAGACGAACTGCAAATAATTCCGCCATCATTGCAGCGCCGGCTTTGGAAATGCAGTATTCCGCGCGTTCAATAGACACCATCGTGGCGCTAACAGACGTAATAAATAATATAGATTTGTAGTCATTCGACGTTGAATAAAGCATCCGTCGCGCAACTTCTTGAGCCAGAAAAAATGCACCGCGCAAGTTTACATTCATTACAAAATCAAAATTATCGGGAAGCACTTCAAGCATATCACCGCGAACTTTCACCGGAACGCCAGCATTTGAAATAAGCGTTGTAACGCTCCCAAATCTTCTCTCAACAGAATCGATAAGTTTTGAAACACCAGAAACATTCTGAACGTCATGTACAAAATATGCTGAATCGGGACCTAACTCCGTCAAGGCAGCGTTGACAGCAGGTTTGTCTACCTCAGAGCGTGACGCTAATGCTATTTTAAAACCTGCATCGCGAAGCGATAATGCGATGCCAAGACCGATGCCTTGTTGGCCTCCAGTAATCAACGCAACGCCCGTCATTTTGTAAACTCCACATTATCAATATATTTGGCCGTACGCATTGCAAGAGCGGCCACAGTCAAGGAAGGATTTACGGCAGAGGAAGTCGGTAGAACCGACGCATCTGTGATGAACAAATTTTTATGGTCATGAGATTTGCAGAACGCATCGACTACACTGGTTTGTGGATCATTACCCATTCGGGCAGTACCGCATTGATGACTTGGTGTGCGACGATCAAAGGGTTTTGACATCACAATTGGGTAACCGGCGTTCCGAAGTCGATCCATCTGCACTATCGCGCCACCTACCATCGATAAGATGGCGAGCGACATAGATTTGCTGAGGAATGACCCGGCCAGTGGCGTTAGTCAACGTTAAATCGTTCATGGTACTCTTCACGCTCCGGGAAATTCTGGCTTACGTTTTGCACGAAATGCGGCAACGCCTTCTTGCTTGTCTGCACTTGAGGAAATCATGCCGCCAGCTAGCGTCTCGATCATTGCAGCTGTGTCCTCGCCGACGGCCGCATGAATCATATATTTTGTGACTTCAGTTGCTTGAGCCGAGGTCGAAAGCAATCGCTCTGCAATACCCCGTGCTGCTGCAATCGGGTCATCAGAAACTTCAGAAACAAAGCCTAAAGTCATAGCGCGTTCAGCAGAAAGTTTCCGCCCGAATAAGGCCATCTCTTTTACTATAGGCTCTGGTAACAGACGCATTAGACGCTGCGTACCTGACCAGCCTGGCACAATACCGACGCCAGTTTCAGGAAGAGCGAGCAATGCCGCCGGTGCGATTATTCGAATGTCGCAAGCTGTAGCCAACTCAAGACCGCCACCAAATGCATGTCCACAAAGTGCTGCAATCGTCGGCTTAGAAATTCTTGCAATCTTATCAAATGTGCGATGACCATCCCGAACCCACCGCCGCGCGAACTCGGCTGGCTTAAGGTCGCCCCAGGCGTTTATATCTGCACCTGTACAAAATGCGCGATTACCCTCAGCTGTTAAAATTATACACCGAACTGTTTTGTCGCGATCGAGTGCATCAAAATGAGTATCGATCGATACTAGCATTGACGGCGTCAACGCATTCATCTTCAACGGATTATCCAATCGCAACAAAGCGATCGGACCAAGCATTTCAAGATGAACGGCTGTCATAGGACTAACCCCATTTTTCCATTCAAAAGCAGTGAGCGGGGCAACTCCTTTGCATCCGATGCAATCTTTACTCGACCTTGGCTCGCATCAACAATATCGCGTTGTGGGTCGATACCAGGCATAATTTCAATTGCTACCAAACCTTCTTGACGAAGACTGATCACACAACGTTCGGTTACGTATAGAACTTGTTGCCCCTGAGCTCTGGCACGCTTACCCGAAAACGTTACGTGCTCGACTTTGTCGACCATCTTTGTAAATTTTCCAGGCTTGACGACCTTCAGTCCCGTTTCGGAAAGCGCTATTTCCGCACCAGCTTCAAACCAGCCTGAAAATACAATTTTTTTCGCATTTGCCGTAATGTCGACAAATCCGCCACAACCCGCCGTGAGATATGGCTTTTTCCCAAGTTTTGAAACGTTGACGTTGCCGTCAATATCAACTTCCAAGAATGACAAAAACGACATATCGAAGCCGCCACCTTGGAAGTATGTGAATTGATTAGGTGAAGGCATAAAGGCATCAGCGTTAGAAGCGCACCCAAAAGCAAATCCAGTGAGTGGCATACCTCCGACTGCACCTTGTTCGATCGCCCATGTTACCGCCAGCGAATGCCCTTCTTCATGAAGCACATAAGGAACCATTGCCGAGATACCGAAACCTAAATTAGCCGTCATGCCTTCACGCAGTTCCATGGCCGCTCGGCGCGCAATAATTTTTTCAATTCCATATGGCGCCGGCTCGAAACTCGACCATGGCCTCATAATCTCCCCCGAAATTGCGGGGTCATATTCCGTTTCTGTGGTCTGTTTTTGATCGGGGTCGATAACAATCATATCAATCAAATGACCAGGAACACGGACGTCATGAGGTCTTAATGAACCATACGATGTCATTCGCTTTACCTGCGCAATAACAATGCCACCATGGTTACGCGTTGCGATTGCCTGATCGAGGCCGCCAAGATAAGCGCCCTCATGTTCATATGTAAGATTGCCGCGTTCATCGGCAGTCGTCGCTCGCAAAATGCAAATGTCAGGAACAATATTTGGGAAGTGCAGCCAAGTTTCACCGCTAAAATCAACTCGATTTACTATTGGAGCGTCAGCCCCTTTAGCGTTCATCGCGCATCCTTCGCGAATAGGATCAACGAATGTGTCAAGTCCGACTTTTGTCATGACGCCTGGTCGCTTTGCTGCTACATCACGATGCATGTCAAACAAAATACCAGAAGGGACATTGTAAGCGGGGATGTCGTCATTAACGATCATTTGCCACACAGCCGGCATTGGTAAGTTTGATGACCCTGACGGATAGGAGCCGGCAATAACACGCGCGAGCAGACCTTTTTGAGCGATATGATCAATGCCCTTTACGCCATACATATCACCGGCAGCGATGGGGTGGATTGCAGTTATATTTTTTGGAGCGCCTGTTTCACGGAATCTTTCGCCGATTGCCTGAAGAACACGATCAGGACATCCAAGTGCAGATGAAGATGAAACAGTGATAACTGCTCCGTCTTTTATATGTGACACTGCGTCAGATGCTGAAACAAGCTTACTCATCAAAAACCACCGTAATTTACACTGTGCCGTGTTCCGGAGCGTGCGGCTTCACGAACTGCAAGCGCAACGGCAAGAGACTTCACACCATCAGGTCCATCAGCTGCCGGACGACCTTTTCCGGCAATAGCAGCCTCGAAATCGGCAATTCCTTGAGTGTAGAGATCATGCGTAGAATACGACACAACTTCTCGTCCTTTGGCAGTAACGAGCTCGATCTCTCCCACTGGCTTCTGCGTCATCACGCCTCGCCCGAAGATCGAACCTTCAGTACCGTGAATTTCAAGACCAGAACCTGCATATCGATGCGTGAAACTATCGTGGGCGAAAACCTGCACGCCAGACGGCATTGACCAGACGGACATGCAGCTATCCTCGACACCTTGTCCAAGGCCCGACGCCGTCATTTGCGCAACAACTTCTGCAGGGTCTTCGCCGAGATGAAATCTGACAGTATCGGCGTCATGAACTGTAATATCTGGAATCACGCCGCCACCCGCGTTGGGGTCGTTCAAGCGCCAGCCCTGAAGATGAGGAGGCAAAAATACGGCGTGATGTAAACGCATCGAGAGCACCCTGCCGATGCGCCCTGTTTCGACAAGCGCACGGATAGCCCTATGACTGCCCGCACAACGAAGATGATGATTGGTTGCGAAAGTAACCCGCTTGGCGGCAGCGGCCCTAACCATTTCAGCAGCCTCTTCAAGAGACATACCAAGAGGCTTTTCACAAAGAACATGTTTGCCCGCCGCAATTGCAGCCATCGCCTGCGGAAGATGTTTCTCGTTTGTTGATGAAATGTAGACGGCATCGATATCCGAACTAGCTAATGCCACGTCAAGATCCGAGCCGTATCGTGGAATTTGATGTTTCGCCGCATATTCTGCAGCACGCTTTTCGGAACCGCTGACTACGTAAGCAACTGATCCACCGGACTGAGCCCGAATAGCAGAGATCATGTACTCGGCCGCAATTGTGCTGGCTCCAACGAGCAACCACTTCAAATTCGCCTCCCTTTTTTGGAACGACCTTATAGAACGTTCCAATTTTTTTTACTGGAACGTTCCATAAGATGTCAAGCCACAAGGCTAGAAAACTTAATTGGAATTCCGATATACAGCTTATTTTATGTATACGGCTTATTTTATGAAAAAGTTTTTAAAATCAAATATTTAGTAAATGACCAAATTTCCGAAGTCGTCGCGAATATGGTCCA
>Ga0194117_10000863_pt1 | contig 37675 bp, 27 predicted proteins | sample TA2MahsurfametaG_FD_160579 | JGI IMG/M metagenome (GOLD analysis project Ga0194117, IMG submission 160579) | Freshwater microbial communities from Lake Tanganyika, Tanzania - TA2015009 Mahale N1 surface | ecosystem: Environmental > Aquatic > Freshwater > Lake | place: Tanzania: Lake Tanganyika... | reverse complement strand
CGCCAATCGCTGCCTTGACCAGGTAAGAACCTGCTAGGAAAATACTCCCGCTCCCTTCGACAATCAAGGCCTCGTCGGACATGATGGGCAAATACGCCCCCCCTGCTACGCAAGATCCCATGACTGCTGCGATCTGTACAATACCCATGGAAGACATGCGTGCATTGTTACGAAAAATTCTCCCGAAATGCTCTTTGTCTGCGAAGATCTCGTTCTGCATCGGCAAGTAGATCCCGGCACTGTCCACCAAGTAGATAATCGGCAAACGGTTTTCCATGGCTATTTCCTGTGCTCTCAAATTCTTCTTTCCGGTGATCGGAAACCAAGCGCCGGCTTTGACGGTGGCGTCGTTGGCCACGACCACCACCAAACGTCCGTGGATATAACCCAAAACCACCACAACCCCTCCGGAAGGGCAACCGCCTTCCTCTTCGTACATGCCCAACCCAGCCATTGCCCCAATTTCAAGACGATCCGTGTCGGGATCCAGCAAGGCTGCGATGCGTTCTCTAGCAGACATTTTACCCTTTTCATGGAGGCGGGCCATGGCCTTGGCCCCTCCGCCTTGGGCTATTTTCTCCTCCAATACCCGGAGATCCTGCATGAGGTCATCAAAGTAGGCTTTGCTTTCGGTGGACATACGTTATAGTTTGAACTCAGGTTATTTTCTTTATCAAGTTCAAATTTAGACGATAACAGCCATTCTGTCCTTCTAAAATGTTCCTTGTTCCCATGCCGACGTGGCAAGGGAATTAGGCCAGGAATAAACTATCTTTGGGGCGAGGGTAAGTCTTGTACGACCAGCTCCTGCTTAATCCCCCAGGGTAGGAATACAGCAAGGGTAGGCGGTTGTAGCGGTGCGATGCAAGTAGCTTACCCTTATTTTTTAATAAATTATTGCATGGAATTCTTTATCGATACCGCCAATCTAGATCAAATCTCCCAGGCACGCTCATTAGGCATCCTGGATGGGGTCACAACCAATCCCTCGCTCATGGCCAAAGAAGGCATCAAGGGGGAGGCCGCTGTGATGGAGCATTACCGCAACATTTGTCAAATCGTGGGTCAAAATGTAAGCGCGGAAGTCATTGCCACCGATTACGAGGGTATGATCAAGGAGGGTCAGGCTTTGGCCGCCTTGCACCCCGCCATTGTGGTCAAGGTTCCAATGACCCGTGACGGAGTCCGTGCCTTGACCACCTTTAGCCGGGAAGGTATTCGCACCAATTGTACCTTGATTTTCAGTGCAGGCCAGGCCTTGCTTGCCGCCAAAGCGGGGGCGACCTACCTATCCCCTTTCATTGGACGCTTAGACGATCTTAACATGGCGGGGATAGAACTCATTTCACAAATCGTTCAGATTTACCGTGTTCAAGGCTACACCACCAAAATTCTTGCCGCCTCGATTCGCAGCAGCCTACACATTGTGCAATGTGCCGAGGCCGGCGCTGATGTCGTAACATGCCCGCTCTCAGCCATTGAAGGCCTGCTCCACCATCCCCTCACCGACAAAGGATTAGCCCAATTTCTGGCGGATCATGCCCGCAACAATGCGGCCTCCTGAGCCAGTCCAATCACCTCCCTCGCAAAGGGCTCCCATCGGTACGATTCACTCAATTTTTGCATAGCCAGGCGATAAGCCTCATGGTCTGCTGAAGTACAAAATCGCTGCAGCGCCACGGCCAAAGAAACTTCGTCGGAATCGCACAATTCCCCCGCCCCTGATCCTTCCAATACTTCTGCCAAGCCTCCCACTTTGGTCACCACCAGCGGTAAGCCAAAATGCAAGGCCGCTTGGGTTACACCGCTTTGGGTGGCATGCCGATAAGGCAAGACCATTGCCTCAGCCGCCGAAAAGTATGCAGCAACCTGTTCGTCCGGAATAAAATGAGTCCTCAACACCACCCGATCGGCCAAACCAAGATCCTGAATGAGCTGCAGGTAAGGCTGCGGATTTTCATAAAATTCTCCTGCAACCAACAATTTCCACCCTTTGCCCTCAGGACTAGACCAAAAAGGGAAGTCCGAGGAAGCCAAAGCTTGCAACAACAAATCCAAACCCTTGTAGGATCGTATTAGTCCAAAAAACAAAAGATAACGAAAACCAGGTTCCAAGGTAATCCGGCTACAGGCCTCGTCACGATCCAACCTGGGGCCAAAATGATCGTAAACCGGGTGCTTGAGGGCCTTACGAAGACCATGATAACCAAATGCTGCCGCCTGGCCGCCAACCGATTCTGACAAGGTCACTAGACCATCGGTCGCTCCCAGGATCCATCGGTTTAGGGGACCTGTTAAAGGAAAGGATTCATGGGGCAACAAATTATCGGCCAAGAGGATTCGTGGAGCCTTGCAACCCAACTTTGGCAAAAGCCGCATCACCGAGCCCAAGGAGGCGGCCAACCACGGAGTCCAATAGCGAACCAAAATAAAATCAGGCTTCCACCCTTCAATGGTGCGCGCGCTCTGCCACCAAGTCCAGGGTGCCATGGTGTTCAGGACCCTTTTGGAGAACAAACCGTGCGGTGCGGAATCCGCCGTGTATTGGCTTGTCCCAGGAAATAACCACGATGGATATTGGAGGGTATAATTCAAAACCCTGACCTCGTGACCCAAGTCCTGCCATTCTTTGATTAGGCGTTGGTTAAAGCTCGTCATCCCCCCGGGACGATACGGCCAGACTGGACCGATAATTACAATGTTATGGATCTGCGATGTCAATCCAAAACTTCTTTGAGCAAATAACGGTTTCGATCTTGCCCGCTGCGGGAAACCAATTCTGCCAAAAAGCCGGTGCAGAACAACAAAGCCCCCAACAAAGCAAGGGTCAAGGACAAATAAAACAAAGGCTGTTCGGTCACATCCCTGTGCGGCAAACCCTTGGTAATCAGGAGCAACTTCCGCCCGATCACCCAAGCGGTGGAACCGGCGCCCAAGCCAAATGCCAAAGATCCCATCGTTCCAAAAAAGTGCATGGGTCGCCGGCTAAACTTGGACATGAAATAAATTGACAAGAGATCCAAGAAACCGTTCACGAAGCGATCCAAACCGAATTTGGTGTGACCGTACTTTCGAGGACGATGTTGAACCACCTGTTCTTCGATGCGACCAAAGCCTGCCCAACGCGCTATTACCGGAATATACCGGTGCATCTCCCCATAAACTTCAATGCTCCTCACAACTTCCAATCGGTAGGCCTTGAGCCCGCAATTGAAATCATGCAAATTCTTCACCCCTGATATTGCACGCGTTGCGGCATTGAATAGTTTGGTGGGGAGGGTTTTGGTCAAAGGATCGTAACGCTTCTTCTTCCAACCTGAAAGCAAATCCAAATGTTCCTCCATCATACGACGGTACATACCGGGAATTTCGTCCGGAGAATCTTGCAAGTCGGCATCCATCGTGAAGACGATATCGCCACTTGCACGCTCAAAACCAATTTGCAAGGCCGCCGACTTCCCGTAATTCCGTTGAAAACGAATGCCCTTGACTGCGGGAAAGGCCTTCCGTAGATTCTCGATGATGGACCAACTTTCATCGGTGCTTCCATCATCGATAAACCAAATTTCATAGGAGTAGCCCTCACGGTTCATCACCACAGCAATCCATTCGGTTAATTCAGGCAAAGACTCTGCCTCGTTGAGCAAAGGAATTACAATGGAAATATTCATGCCTCAAAGGGGTTATCAGGTTTGCGACGCACAAAAATCCCAACAAGCAATCCAAACAATAAATTCATAAGCAAAGACAACAAGGCCGCGGTACCCAAGGCGCGAAAATTTTGTTTGAAATCTCTTTGCTCAAATGCTTCAAGGGCTTTTTCGGCAGCCGCATCGTCCATCCCAAAAGAATCCAAAGAGGTCTGCATTTTGGTCATCATTATTTCTTTGACCTGTAAATGCAGATTAGGGTCAATAACATTGTACAAAAAACCTGTAAAGGCGATACCAATCAACGATCCAATGACCCCCGTACAGGCCGCGGTGACGACTGCTCTACCGTAATCGTAAGGTCCACCCTGAATTCGCCTGTCCTCCAAGCAGGCCATGATCATGGCCGCAAAAACCATCACAATGGAAATCAAAGAATTCCAACCGGAAACCATCCATGTGAGGTCGATCATGTACGTCATCAAAAGGGATGCAATGCTGACCATCCCCAATAAGGCACCAAATCGAAAAATTACGGGGAGATTCATAGGCTCTTTAATGGTTAAATGTTCAAGGGGTCAAGAAATCGAGTTATTTACGAAAATAAATCCCCACCCATAATCCGGCCAAAAGGTGCCAAAGAAATCGAAAGAAACTAATCCTCAGCATCAAGGGCAAAGGGCTTTGGGCTTGAATTTCCCTGCGCAATTTGTCCAAGGTGCCTGCGCTGTAATTGGTATTCAGAATCCCTGAGGCTTGTTCCAGATTCCTGACTTGATCCTCGAGGTAGGCCTGCCAAAAACCGGGAACCCAAGCGCAAAGCAGCCATGCCACAAGACCAAAAGAAATCGCTGAAACCAAACCGACACCAACGCTGAACAGGAGGCCGTAGGTTACCTTGAGAACACCCGCAAAGACCTCTTTGCGCAATGCGTTCATCCCAACAATCAACCACGCCAGCGTCACCACCCCAAGCAAGAGTCGAAACTGACCCAGGGGATGAACAGGGGTCCACCTGTAAACAAGGGCGGATAGTACCGTGGCGGTAAGGGTATTCAGCAACCCAATGCGCAAAATCAACTTGATCATGAGCAAAGGCTGGCGATGGTTAAGGAACTAGCCTTCGATGGCCCGTGGTCTGAGCCTTCATTGCCGTAAAAATAGGCCTGGACACAACAAAGCATCGGTAACACATCACTTAAATCGTCCGGAAATTTCCACATGATTTCCAGTAACTCTTGCGCCGAGGGACCCTGGCGCAGAAAACAAAACAAGCCTGTGAAAATAGGCTCCACCGCAGACTCAACAGCAAGTAACCTGCACTCCTGTATCATTTCGTGCAAAGGGGTATCCACTAAATCCCTTGATTCGAGAACTTCTTCGTAAGCAAGCAAATTATCTTGATCCTCGAGATCAGGGCTTACCACAAAAGATTCAATAAAGTCCTCCATTTCAGGATGAACGGAATCCGCAAGGCATTCGTCCAGGTAATGCACGACTTGAAGCAAATCTGTCCCTTTGCCCATGCATGCATCCTCAAAAGCATCCCAGGCCTGTTCATCCCCCACCTCCCCTGCATCCTCCCCAGAAAAGGAATGCAGGATCAACAAATCAACCAAAAAATCCTTGGAACTCCCTCTTAGGAATTCCTTACGATCAGCTCTTGCTAGCCATTGTTCCAATTGACGCAAGGAGGCTATCGCAGCTTGGGGACCCGAATCTTCCCCTTCCCCAAACAAAAGCGGAACAAGTTCCCCTTGAAGGTCATGCCAACCTTGGAGGTCCACGTTCTGAGTCGCTAGATTCAAAGGTAATCCCTGGGCTTTGGCCCATGATAGGCGGTTCCCTAACATTAATCCACCCAAGGCGTTCAACAAACGTTGGCGAGGGGAAAGTTCTTGGCTCATAGAATCAACGAAGCCCTTGCAAGGATGAAGAAAACCATGAACCGTCCCGGCCCGCAACGGCAAGAATCCCTGCCGCAAAGCGACGGTTTCGATACGCTTGGGCAACACCTTTAGAGTGGGCAAGATTCGATACCAGATCCGTAGTGAGCGCGGAGTTTCGTGCTTTGGTTCCTTTGATAGACCCCAAGTTCAAGGTGGGGTCAAAGAGGACCCATCCGTTGGCCCTGCCGTTTTGCCATTCATCCTCGACAGATTCGCGAATCCCAAGGACTTGCTCGGGACCAAGAGTGAATGCTTGGACCACCCTGTTTACCCACAAGGATCTGGAACGAACGGGCAACGCCAAACCAGCTTCCAAAGCGGCCACAAAAGCATATTGAATACCGGCTTGCCCAAATTCGGCATGGGGAAATTCATTGTCCTTGGACTCGAAATCCCCCGGTTGATGATCCGAACAAATATTGGTTATGGTACCGTCTAAGACTCCTTGAACCAGGGCAAGGCGGTCTTCTTCAGAACGCAACGGGGGGAAGACTTTGAACTCGCTACGGAATCCAGATAAATCCTCCGCTGTCGAAAGCAAATGATGAGCCGCAACACCGCAAGTCACCGAACTACCCTTGCTTTGAGCGGTTCGTATGCGATCCAGGGAACCGACGCAAGAAATTTTGGACCAATGAATATGTACGGGCAAACGGGCTTTCTCTTGTCCAAGGTAATCCAATAAGGCCAAATCCCGGTCCAAGCGTAAAGTTTCCGCAACCGCAGGAATACCACGCAGTCCCCATTGCAAGGAAAGAGCTGATTCGTGCATTTGGCCACCCTGGCTTATTCCCTTGTCATACGGCACACACATCAGGGGCAGACCGGTCATCGAACCGTATTGAAGAATTCGCAACATTGAATGCGCGGATTCTATAGCAGCATTGGCATTGGAAAAGGCTGCAGCCCCGTGCACTTTGAGGTCCATCATGTCGGTGAGCTCCTGTCCGTTCAGGTCTTCGGTCAGTGCGGCGGCGATTTGAATTTCTACCGGTAAACCAGCCGAGGCGGCCCTCAAAGAAGCAATTTCACCACCGGTCTGCAAAACGGGCAAAGTATCCGGCTGTAGCAGGACCCTGGTAAAGCCACCTGCCACCGCGGCCATGGAACCCGAATGCAGGGTTTCACGGTTTTCGTAGCCCGGAGTGCCGAAATGAGCGTACAAGTCCGTAAATCCTCGGGATAAATGCAAATTATTGGAGACCACTTCCACTGCTCCTCGGACCTTGAGGTCAGGCCCAGCCTTGGTCAATTCCCCATCCTCGATCAAAAAATCCAACGAAGCTGAACCCGCCCGGGCTTTACTCAGGCTTTTCGGCATATTGCCGTGTAGTTTGGCTTTGCGAAGGAGAATTTTCATGCTTTGCGTTGCCATAGCAACACCGCTTCCAAGCCCAAAAATACCAAGCAAGCCACCAAGAACAACCTCATCAAACCATCTCCGGCAAGGAAACCCTGTTGAAGCCCCTGTTGAAGATCTGGCCTATTGCCCAAGGAGAGCCTAAAATTTGGATCGATTGCCAGAAGTTCTTTATCGCTCATCGGTACAATATCCGACTCTTTGGGATCCAAATTGATGGCCAAAAAGGTATTCGTTGGCTCACCTGCTTGGCGAATAAGGGCATAGAACCCGGGTTGAACCTCGGTATCGTATAAGCGTATCCATGCTCTACCGTTCACAACCCTAACCTCGGGACGGATGGTGGCCTGGGCCTCTTCATCGCTTTCCTCTAAACTTGCCGTTCCGTTGGTTTGAGCGGCCTTGCCCATTTCATCCAAATCCTTGGCTTGCAGCATCCAATCCAAGGAACCCGCATCTGTTGCCAGCAGGGGTAAGGACCAGGAGGCCTGGCCACCCAAGGATCCGGTCAGATTTGCGGAACGAACAGAGCCTAATGCGGTTCGGTAGAAAACCGGCAAAAACAAATCATGACGAACCCATTCCGTAAAACGCTGTTCCGCAGGGACCGCCATCGCATAAACCATGCCCTGCCCGAAAGCCATGCGCTTCAAAATTGCTTCACCACTCTCCAGCTTTAGCAAAACCTCATCCCCGGCTTGCACCTGCCATGGAAAATAACCTTCTACCGTAGGCATCGCTGCAGCCTCAGGTTTGCGAGCGAGAACTGTTCCCAAAAAGTCATTTCCAAGATCTAAGTTGGCCATTCGCACTTTGGCTTTTCGCCATGGAGCAGCCTTGAGGCTAGGTCCAAAAACTTGGGCCAACTTGTTTAGCGATTCGACGGATTCTTCATCCACAGGAATAAGGAACAAATGGCCGCCACCATCACGTACCCAATTGGCGAGGGCAGCGGTATGCCCTGCTTGCAATGGTTCCGAAATTTCCAACAAGACCAAAGAGAAGGAGTCCAAATTGATCCTGGCCCAATCCTGATGACGGCTATATTGGACTTCAAACAAGGTATCGGTGGCCCATACCGAACGAAGAAAAGAATTGTGCCCAGCGCCGGATCCATGCAAAACTGTAACAGAGTTTTGGACAACATTGGAGAAAAAATATCGATTATCGTAGGCAAAATACGGGTCATTGATCAGCAGCTCCACCAAACCCATTGCATCCTTGGGAACCGTAAAATCCAGGGTGTCCAAACGCAGGGATGAGGCGGAATTCGCAGATTCCGGCCCCTGCAAGGTGGCCAGCGACTTACGCTGCCCGGCCATAAGCAATTCCAGTGAAATATTCAATCCTTGCGGCCATTCCCCGTAGGTGCGGGTTCGAACAACCATGCGGTTACGGATGCCAGGCCTAAAAAACGGCTCCATCAACCATGCCGAATCCACAGCCGCATTGAAGGCCGTCAAAGGGCGGCATGGAACAAGATTCAGCGGAGTATTGGAACTGTTATTGGCCAGCCGTTTGGAACGCGTACGCCAATAGCTACCCTCCATAGATCCTTTCTTGAAATCCGAAAAAAGCCAAAGGGAAACTTCCTTCTCGAACCCTAAACCTTCCTGCTCCAATCTTCGATCCATTTGCAAGGCCACTGACGAGAGGCTCTTGTTTTGATTGCTTACCTGAATTTGATCCAAGAGGTCCAAGGCTCTATCCTTATGAAGCCAACCCCCGTGCAACGGTCGGCTTTGGTTGGAAATCAACACAAAGCGAGTATCGGCCTTGGCATTTTGAATCAAACGACGGGCCGATGATTTGGCCTGCTCGAGCAAGGGCCCTCCACTTCCTTCCATGGCCATACCCCGGCTGTTATCCACGTAAATCATGCAACGAGATCCAGCGCCATGGAGGGAATCCAGGGACGAGGGCAAGGACGTAGGCCCTGCCAAAGCCGCTATCAGCATCAAAACAGCTAAAATTCTGGTAGCCAGCAACAAATATCGAAACAAGCGTTCTCGTTGTTGTACAGGTATTTGTTGTTGCAACAACCAATCTAGCCTTGTGAAATAGGCCTTGCGACGTAACCTAAATCCAAAAAAATGAATATATAAAGGCACGGCCAACAGGGCCAATCCCCACAAGGCCGAAGGATTTTGGAATCCCATGCTTTAAGGCGTAGCAACCGCTGAGGAGATGGCTTCATTTTCCAGAAGCCAGGCGTAAGGTAATAGTTTGTTCTGAATTTCTTTGAGATAAACCAAGGGCTCAAATCCTCTATACGGAATTCCAATAGCAAAGAGCTCACGCCCTCCAAAGACCCTGCGGACGAAAACCATGGTTTCATACCCGTTTTGCTTATAATGTAAGCTATTTTGAATTGCCAAGTCTTCGTTGGAATACAACCCCAATACTACCAAATTCATGGGTAATTGTTTCTCGGCGTCAGCATCCTCCCCCCGCTCCAATGGCGAAATTCCAATCCCTTTACCCGTATTAAGGCCAGCTCGCAAAGCGGGGGATAAAATCGATGGCGTATAAGACGACTTGATCACAGGCAAAGCCGATGGTAACCCCGCCAGGGACCACTTCGAGGCCACAGCATCATCCGTTCCATCAACCGTTAACCCAAATCTCATACCCAACAAAAGGATCAAGAATGTGAATGCTCCGACCAATTGGAGTGATTTATGGTAAAAGGTCTGGGGGGCAAACCGTACACGGCCCTTAACAGCTTGGATATTCCGACTTGGTGCCGTAAGTTTAATTTCAGGCCATCCAGCATGGGGGTGATCCTGTGAAAGTGGGCCTGAATCTGGAGTAAGCTCTATCGAACCCCTTGTGTATGTTAATAAGCCCCAACCTTCCAAATAAACAGGCCTTTGGGTAGATAGCACCTCCTGCAGGGCAAAGTTCATGGTCATTGAAAGACTATAAACTTTGGCACCAGGATACTTTGGATCCGCTTGAGGGACAAAAAACCATGCGTACCGTGGAGATGTGAACCGAGACGCTCCAGTCTGAAATTTGGCAGAAAGGAACCTGTATTGAATATAACCAAAACCCTTCAGGATAGCGGTTTTCCGAACCGAGCGAAGCCTTTTGAGGTCAAATTCCGATAGGTTATTCATATCCAAAAATACATTAAATCTTCCAACGCAATTCCAAATTAAAAAATTTACCCCACCATAAGTCTTCGGCCCAAAGCATCCATAGGGAAGCCTCCCTTTGCCTAAAAGCCAAGGCAAGGTCAGCATGCCTTGAAATAGGCTTTGACATTCTCAAATCTAAATTTAAAGGGAATTGCAAAACCCTGGGGGCATCTGCCTTTGATGGTGTACCTGAAGACCGCTTGTTTGAAATCGCATAAACTACAGAATGAGCATCCAATTTCCAGCCCCTAAACAGGAGTCGTTCATATTGAATTCCAGCCCAAAAACCCGGTTGCAGGCCAGGCATACCTAACCAGGAACGTTGACCAACCAATCCCTGAAGCCCGCACGTCAATGACATTACCGTCGATTCGCCAGCCATCCAATTCATTTTGGTCTCTAGGATTAACTGAGTCGCCTCCGGTATTGTAAAGGCCGATACCCCAAGCACTCTGGATGAATCAATACCAAAAAACCTGGCGTTATTCCACATCCCTATTCCAAGACGATGATGCCATTGGACAGGCTTTCCCTTTCCCCCATGCTCAACACGCACAAAAAACTCTGCCTTCTGTACGGAAGCTCGATAATTATCCCACCCACTCAAAGTAGGGTACAGAGATGACCAATGATAAAACGAAGGCTGATAAAGTCTAGAACCTAGGCCTAACTCCAACAAAAAAGCGTCCCTGCCTGAAATCATTTTGGAATGAACAGGACGAAACTGAAAATTCAAATTAGGCAAGAACAACCAGTTAATATCCTTATCGTCAACATTCCCATATTCCACTTGTCGAACAACATCCATGGCAACCTTAAAACGATAATTACCGAATACGCCACCCCAATGAGGCTTAATGAAAATTGCACCTCTTCTCCCATTTATACTATCCAATTCGTGCGATGTCAACCTACCGCGGTTCAAACCTAACTTAATCCCTATGTCGTGGCTTTCGCCAGAATATGAAGCTTCGTAATGCACATTACCCGACCATTCTGAGGCAGATTGTTCCAAACGATCCATTCCACCACCTGATGCAACAAAATGAGTAAAAAAACCCTCCATCACAATGTCCTGAGTTAAGCCTACACTGTTTGAACTGTTGAATTTATAAGTAGCACGTGGACTAAATCGAAAATTGTTAAATTGATAATCAAAATTCTTTGTATCCGATCCACCCCGTGTTCCCGTACTTCTCAGTCCCCCATCCAGCTCTAAATCCCAGTTGCTGCGTTTGGGTTTGCAGTTTAGAAAAAACTGAGGGTTCCATACCAACAAGTTTCTTACCGAATCTGATATTGAATTCCCGTTTGGACGACCAAAATTTCCGGCAATTGATCCAAAACCCAAAACTTGTTGACCCCAAACTTCGAACGGACCAAAAATAGATGATGTAAAATTGTAATGACTACCCGGGTTGCCTCCCAAAGACAAAAACAAACGACTTGAAGCCAAATCCTGAACGCTGGCCTCTGATAAAGATTTAAACTCAAAAAGCCTTTCTTTGGAGGGAGGAAGCTTCATAACCATAGAATCAGAACGGTAATTTTGAGGCATTCGACTAATAGGATCCTGAATAAGGATAGGGTCCGATGTATGCCTAAACCAATCAGGCAAATTAGGGTCATAAGATCTAACAATTCGAACAGGCTGACCAATCAGTGAGCTATCCTGCGCACAAAGTGAAATGTTAAATAATAAGACGCCAAAGGTGCAACACAAAAGAAAACAGCGTATGGAGGCCTTGTCCTTCATAATTATGGCCTAATGGCTTTTAAACGCATTTCAGCTAAACGACTTATTGCATCAGCGTCCCTGCCTTGAATGAGATTATTTAATACGGCTATCGCTTGATCTTTTTCTTTAAGAACTATTAAATTCTCGGCCAACAGGAGCAGGCCACGGCCATACCATTCAGTATACTGAGGCCACAAATCCGTAAGATCATAAATTAAATCCTGAGATTCCGAATATTTCTTTTCTTCAAATGCCATTTCTGCTAAATTATACAAGGCCCTTGCCGCCCACTCTGTTCGGGTAGAATCAGCAATTGTTTTCAATGCCTTACGTGCAATTTTGGTTTTTCCCTGAAAACGCAATGAATTGGCCAAATACCAAGAAATTTCATTTTGGTAATTCTGTCCGGCGCCCAATGTTTTTACATAAATATTACCAACAGAATCCACTAGACTCCAAAGCTCCATTTGGGAAGAGACCCTAATCAAACCTAATGCTGCATTGTTTCGAGACGTTTGAGAATAATTCCCTTGCAGAGTTCGTAAATAAACTGATGAGGCATTAATTAACAAGGCCTTATCCGAATACACTCCCGCCAAAACGGTCAAGGCTCTTTCTGTAAACAAATTCTCTGGCATTTGAATCAGGGTCTCCAAATCAGAAATCTGCATTTCGATATCTCCCACTTTTGAGGCGGCTATGGAACGGGTAAACAAAGCATTTGCCTTGAAAGAACCTGTGGGATATTCCTTTAAATATTGCGTTAATGTAGCCAAAGCCTCAAAAAACTTCCCAGACTCCATGCTGTACTGAGCCGTTTCAAACAAAATAGAATCCATAGGATCATCTTGCAATGCCAGCAGTCCACTTTTACCCACAATCTCCAAATAACGTTGAGGCTGGGAAGTTTTAATGCATAATTGTCTTAATTCAAACAATGCATCTTTGGCCTCTGGTAAGCCAGCCGCTCTTTGGATTACATCACCAAAAACAGACATAGCTGAAGAGTCAATGCCTTGTTCCATAAAAATAGAGCCCCTAAGATTTAGTGCAATAAATGTTAGACGATGATTTGGAAATTCAGATTCAATTGCACGAATGTAATAATCTGAAGAATCAAAATTAGATTCTTGATAATAGGTAGTAGCCAGTTCCAAAAATGCATATATTCTGTAGTCAGAACTTGGAAATTCTTGAATTAAATCAATAAGCTTTTTACACTTTGTGGGAACATTTTTTTGAATACCAAACGAAATCGCCAGTTGATAATAGGCATAATCTTTTCCATCTCCACGACCGGAATCTAAGATACACGATTGAAATTGATTGATGGCCAAATCAATTAAACCGTCACGAAGAAAGGCATCACCCAAACGCATTTGAGCGTCCCTGAACATCGCCGTTTCAATTTCATTTCGAGCATTCATTAATTCAGCCTTTTGAATTGCCTCCTTCATGTATCTTACGGCCTGATTATGACGCTCTAACCTAAATGCCAATTGTCCCAATTGATAATTTGCCGCAAAAGGGGTGCAACCCAGCAGCCTTAAGTCAAGATTAAAACAACCAAAATCCAAAAAATTCTTCATCCATATAAAGGCCTGATTGTACTCGCCAACACGGTGATACAATTCGGATTTCCAAAAAAATGTTGCGGCACGAACAGATGAGTCTTCTTGATACAGAAGGGAAGAATCCAAATAGCTTGATGCATCGACATATCTTTTTTGATTAAAGAAAGTCACACCCTGCTGATAATATAGCTTCTGAAGAATAGCCTGAACCCTGGGCGTTTGATTAGAGACCCCTCTAAGAATTCCTAAAGACTCTAGATAATGATGAGCCCTCATTGCCAAATCACTTAGGCATTGGCTAACTTCTTCACGGTAAATACTGCCCGGGTACTGAAGTAAAAAAGAACCAAGAACCCTAAAATTAGCCGGGGCCTCACCAATATCGTAACATATTTTAGCATAATTGTAAAAAGCACTTTCCCGTAATGACCCGTTAACCTCTAATTCAGTAACCTTTTGAAATGAAATTCTGGCCTTGGCCAAATATCGATCTGATTTTTCCTCCAAGCCCAAGGCTAGCCACGCATGGCCTTGAGTATAATAGCCAAGAGAAATTAAAGAATCCGGCCAGAATTCAACTCTTTGCAATAATTGAGCTACTGTATCCCAAACACCCAACAAGCTGTACATTTGAGCCAAACGTAACGTATCCGCTGAATGAGCCTGATATCCATAATCAAGCGCCTTATTCAAATACCCAATAAATAATTTAGGCTCAAGTCTTCCATAGGACAAATTCATCCCTAAAACACAAATCTCCTTTTTCGTAATTTGAAACGAGCCCTCGCTTAATGAATTCAATGCAGATAATGCGGCAGAAGTATCTCCCATTAATGCCCTTAACAAAAGCCTTGGATAAATACATAGCGTATCGTATTGGGGATCGCCTTGCAAAAGATCTAATTTTCTTTGAGTCTCGACATAATTCCCCATACGGAAATAGTGACCCATTAAAGAAAACCTGGCATGATTTTGATATTCCCCGGGAGAACTAGCCGCCTGTAGCCAGTGCTCAAGGGCCTTTATCGTATCGCTCGAATAATTAAGTTGCCCGTTGAAATAATGATATTGCTGGGCTTCTGAAAAATTGAGTTGATACCAATTCAAAGAGTCCCAAACTTGCATCGCCTCCAATTCACGATTCTGCCTTATGAGATATAAACCGTAAATAAGTTTGGATTGGTGCAATCGAGAATTTTCAGGAAAATCTCTCAAGAAGGCTGGAAATAGAACTTCGACCTCAGGATCTAAGCGATAGGCAGCCTTGGCGCACTCTAACAATCTTAGGTCTTCTTCAGAACAAGAATTAGCAGTTTGGAAGGAGATCAGATTCGTTTGCAGAGATCGCAACGCTAAATCTGCCGAATGAAATTCCCTCTTATTCGCCCATTCAGTCCAAGAAGTGCCCTGGAATTCAGGCACACTTATGGGTATTATTCCCTGCGCATTTGATGAATTATAAAACAGGATCGCAATAAAGCCCAACAGACTGAACCTCTTTAAACTTTTTAGGTTTCGATTATTGGGCATGGCTAATCAAAGACAAATTAATCAAAAAAGTTCCTACGTTGATTGCATCAAAATTTAGTTTAAAAGCTAAGCACTAGACCTAAAGCCGGCAAAATCGGCAATTGATCGACCCTGCTGTAGCGAATTCGATCAAAATAGAAAATATTTCGACGATCGTACGCATTCGTAAGACTGAAATTAAGATCCGTGGAAAGTCGATCATTCCATTCCTTGCGGTAGCGCAATGCCAAATCCAAACGATGGTAGGTTGGCAAACGGCCTTGGTTAAATCCGGCATACAAAACCCCCAAGGCACCCCCTTGATTGATATAATCTGTACCAGCACCACCTCCAAAATTCAAGTCAGGATAAAAGCCCTGGGTTTGCGTAAAAGGAAATCCCGAACCGAAGTTCCAACGACCTGAAACCTCCCATTCCAATTGTTTTCCAAACGTATAGGTGCTGACCACATTGATGTTATGGCGACGATCAAAAACAGGATTGTAGGTGCGTATTCCATCAAAGCGATCCACATAAGTCCAGCTGTAGGTGGTCCATAGGTAAAACCTTTTGACATCGTATTTGACGCGGAAATCAAAACCGTAGGCCCTACCCCGCTCGATGATGAAGTCCTTTTTGAGGACATCCGGCTTTCCAAAATTCCCTTCAATATCGTCAAAAATCTTATCACGGTTAATGTTGGACAGCTGGGTAAATTGTTTGATATACGTTTCCGCATTGATCTCCACCCTGGGCCCCAGATCAATCTCTACCCCACCCACCAAATGATTGGCTTTCTGAAGCCTTGAGGTCACCGGCTCACCATCAAAGGTTTTGGGAAGATTATCCGGGCCTGATAGAAAGCCAAGAAAAAGATTCACCACATCCCTGTCTGATGTCGCCGAAATTAAATTTTGAGAGTATTTGCCGCCAGCGACCTTGAATCGCAAATCAGGCCTTGCGTTGTACTTGGCACTGAATCGAGGTTCCAAAGACATCTCGGTGAGGCTCGAATAATAATGGGCCCGAAGTCCAGGTTCCACTACCCAATTGTCAAACAACAAATTGTACTTGCCAAAAACCGCAAGCTCCGTGGTGCTTTCTTGCTGCCGGATGATTTGACCCGTTGAATTGGTAAAGTTAAAATCGGTATTTAGACCCACCATATCGAACCCAAAGTTAGCCTGACCGGAATTAAGGTACTGGGTTACCGAAACCGTGCCGTTGAATCCGGTGATGGCCGAGCGCCTTGGTCGTCCGTCCGCTTCGCGTTGACCAGATTCAAAATTAGAATAGCCTAGATTTCCAGATATGGTATTGCCAGCACCTTCAGGAATGAGCACAAACTGTGTGCCTGCTCCGGTCGATACCCAATCAACCTCGGCAATTCCCCTGAAATTGGCTTTGTCGGTCATGTTAAATCCAAACATAGAAAGCTTCGAACCGCTGTTTGCCTTGAACGTGGCTTTGCCATACACATCCAAAAAGGAAAAGGGCAAACCCTGAGGTCCAGCATAGGCATACAGGGCTTTGGAGGTTTGATCGAGGTAGGAACCCTTGGCGCTGAAAATAAAAGTAGGGGCAAGCTGCTGAGGACTCTTGGGCTGCCAAAGGGGGCCTTCCAAGACCAATCTGCTCAGGAAGGGACTAACCCCTAGCTTACCACTCAGCTGTTTTTGGTTACCATCACGGGTGGTTACGTCCATGACTGCCGAAATGCGCCCTCCATGATTCGAATTGTACGCGCCGGTATATACCTCGGCGTTTTTGATGAGGTCCGTTTCAAAAACCGAATAAAGTCCAATGGAATGAAAAGGATTATACAGCAGCATCCCATCCAGCAAAACTTTGTTCATCACGGGAGAGCCACCCCGAATATACAATTGACCACCTTGATCGCCAGTAAAGACCACTCCCGGAAGGACTTGTAAGTACTGTGCGATATCAGCCTCCCCCCCTACCGATACCACTTGCGTGATTTGTTTCGGCGTGACGGTCTCCACGGAAACTCGGGTGTTGGTCAGCTGTTCTTGCTTGGCTCCCAAGACTTCGACCTCTTGGAGACCAATCGAGGATTTGGACAATTGCAAACGATAATTGAGCGTCGCACCCGCGGTGATTTTTATGGAAATCCGGGCCGTATCGTAACCCAAATAGGTGCTCATCAAAACATAATTCCCTGGAGGGATATTCTTGATGGTAAAAAATCCATTGACATCGGTACTGGCCCCTATGGTCGTCCCTGCAAGAAAAACATTCGTAAAAAGAATGGGTTCCCCGCTGCTTTTGTCCATGACCGTTCCTCGTATGGTTCCTGAATTTTGGGCTTGCAACCCAGGACTCAACCCATAAAGTAGAAAAAAAATGGCCCAGAAGCCACCCGAACATAAAACCCTGGATACATACCGCATCAGGGTAAAATTAAGGCAAGATGAAGGAATTAGGGCAAATTACGTGGCCCGAAGAGGTGGCTTCTTAGTTTAGGCGGCGAGGGAATCTGAAACCGCCTTGGCCGCATCCTCGAGGGTGATGGCAGCCCGTATAGGCAATCCCGATGATTCCAAGATGTCCTTGGCGTCGTTGGCGTTGGTTCCCTGGAGGCGAACAATCAAGGGAACACGCAAATCACCCAAGGTTTTGCAAGCTTCTACGATACCGTTGGCAACACGATCGCAACGCACGATTCCTCCAAAAATGTTAACCAAAATGGCCTTGACGTTGGGATCTTCCAAAATAATATTAAAGGCTTGGGCAACCCGTTCCGCGGAGGCCGTGCCGCCAACATCCAAGAAATTCGCGGGACTTCCTCCACTCAATTGGATCATGTCCATGGTGGCCATGGCCAGGCCGGCACCGTTCACCATGCAGCCGACATTCCCGTCCAATTTAACATAGTTCAAATTGAACGATGCGGCCTTGAGCTCGGTGGGGTCCTCCTCACGGGGATCATGCATCGCCGCAATTTCAGGAACCCGCATCAAGGCATTGTCATCAATATTGACTTTGGCATCCACCGCCAAGATGCGATCATCCGATGTTTTGAGAACGGGATTGATTTCGAACAAGGAGGCCTCTACCCCTTCGAAGGCCTTGACCAAATTTTGGCAAAAAGCCACCATTTGTTTGAAGGCCTGTCCCTTAAGACCTAGGTTCAAAGCCACGCGGCGGGCTTGATAGGCTTGAAAACCAATGGTGGGGTCAATCCACTCTCTGTAGATTTTTTCGGGGTGTTTTTCGGCCACTTCTTCGATGTCCATTCCACCCTCCGGGGAATACACCATCACAAAACCGCCTTGGGCCCGATCCAACAAAACCGATAAATAAAACTCCTGCACAGGGGATGGCCCCGGGGCATAGACATCCTCGGCAATCAAAACCGAATGAACCTTTTTGCCCGCCGACCCGGTTTGGGGAGTGACCAATTGCATACCCAAAATTTGGGAGCTCAAGTCTTGAACCTGTTCCAAGGACTTGGCTAATTTGATACCACCCCCTTTGCCCCGACCCCCGGCATGCACCTGGGCCTTGACCACCCACCAACTTGTTCCCGTTTGCTCCTGCATTGCGTTGGCAGCCTGAACCGCCTCATCGGGAGTGGAGGCCAAAATTCCTCGTTGAACGGTAACACCGTATTGCGACAACAAGGCTTTGCCTTGGTATTCGTGAATATTCATGGGAGCTGGATTAAACGGCTACAAAGAAGATAAATCAGGCGACTAACCCCCAAAATCATCAAAAGCGACGTGTTCCTTCGGTATACCCCAATCATCGCACATCTTCAACACGGCTGCATTCATCATAGGAGGACCGCAGAAATAAAATTCGATTTCTTCCGGTTCCTTGTGCTTGCTGAGGTAATTGTCAATGAATGACTGGTGCACAAAGCCCAAAAACCCATCCCCTTCCCGATCGTCCAAGCCCTGGCATACCTTCCAATGATCCTCGGGCAGAGGCTCCGAAAGGACGACATGAAAACGAAAATTGGGGAACTCTTTTTCGATGGCACGAAACTCGTCCACATAAAACAACTCCCGCTTGGAGCGACCCCCGTACCAATACGAAACCTTACGGCCTGTTTTGAGGGTATGAAAGAGGTGAAAAATGTGAGCACGCAGCGGAGCCATTCCGGCGCCACCGCCTACATAGACCATTTCTTTCTGGGTATCTTTGATAAAGAACTCCCCGTAAGGTCCTGAAATGGTGACCTTATCCCCCGGTTTGCAATTAAAAACAAAAGACGAACAAACCCCGGGGTTCACTTTCATCCAGGCATTGCTGGCCCTATCCCAGGGGGGGGTCGCAATACGAATGTTCAGCTTGATGATGTTTCCTTCGGCGGGGTGGTTGGCCATGGAATAGGCACGGAATATGGGCTCGGGATTGACCATTTTGAGATCCCAAAGCTTGAATTTGTCCCAGTCTTCCTTGAACTTTTCCGGCCCTGCAGGATCATCGGGCGATGGAGCGATATCGATGTTTTTGAAATCAACGGTGCAAGCAGGTACATCCACCTGGATATACCCCCCGGCCTCAAAATGTAAATTCTCGCCTTCGGGCAGTTTGACGGTGAATTCTTTGATGAAGGTGGCCACGTTGTAATTGGAGACCACTTCGCACTCCCATTTTTTGATTCCAAAAATTTCTTCGGGAATCTGAATCTTCATGTCATTCTTGACCTTGACCTGGCAGGCCAAACGCCAATGCTCGGCTTGTTCACGTCGGTTCAAATGCCCTTTTTCGGTAGGCAAGACATCGCCCCCGCCTTCCAGAATTTGGCATTTGCACATGGCGCAGGTTCCACCACCACCGCAGGCAGATGGCAAAAACAATTTACGTTCCGACAAGGTGCTGAGCAGGGTCGACCCCGCCGCCACCTTCATGGGATTCGCCGTATCTCCGTTGACAATAATTTGGACATCCCCGCTGTTGACCAATTTGGCCTGCGCATACATCAGGACAAAAACCAGCAACAGTATGACCCCGGAAAAAGCCAGGATGGAATAAAAAATGATGGATAAGGTAGCCCCGGTTAACATGGTCGTATAGAATTAAAGCGTAATACCCAAAAAGCTCATAAATGCGATGCCCATTAAGCCTGTAATGATAAATGTTATACCCAACCCACGCAAAGGAGCTGGGACATCCGAATAACGCAGTCTCATTCGAATAGCGGCGATTGCAACAATCGCAATTAACCAACCTACACCTGAACCTAAGCCAAAGACCGCTGCTTCGGCCAATTCATAATCTCTTTCTTGCATAAACAGGGATCCCCCCAAAATGGAACAATTCACCGCTATCAGAGGAAGAAAAATCCCCAAGGCCCCGTACAATTCAGGAGAAAGTTTTTCGACCAACATTTCAACCAATTGCGTCATGGATGCAATGGTTGCAATAAACATAATGAAGGCCAAAAAACTCAGGTCAACCTTGGCCAAGGACGGACTAATCCAAGCCAGGGCCCCTTCCTTCAAAACCTTGTTCAAAAGTAGCCAATTCAGGGGAACGGTAATAGTCAATACAAAGACAACCGCCACACCAAGGCCCAAGGCCGTTTTGACATTTTTGGAAACGGCCAAATAGGAACACATGCCCAGAAAGTAAGCAAAAATCATGTTGTCGATAAAAATCGACCGAACAAAAACGGATACCAAATCCGCGGCCAGAAATAAGGTGCTCATTCTTTTTCCTCCAAATGTTTAGCAAAACTTCTTTGAACCCAGATATAACAGGCGACCACGAACAAGGCTCCTGCAGGAATCATCATCAACCCGTTGTTGACATAGCCGGCTTCGTATACAGCGTCAGGAATGACTTTGAAGCCAAAAAGCTTGCCACTACCCAACAATTCACGAAAGAAAGCCACCGTAAGGATGACCGCTCCGTAACCAAATCCATTCCCTAAACCATCCAACAACGATGGAAAAGGTTTGTTACCCATGGCATAAGCCTCAAGGCGACCCATCACAATGCAGTTGGTGATAATCAAACCGACAAAAACCGAAAGCTGTTTGCTGATATCGTACATGTAGGCCTTGAGAATCTGGTCCACCAAAATAACCAAAACGGACACGACCGTCAGTTGGACGATGATTCGAATTCTAGGCGGAATGGCATTCCTCATGAGCGATATCACCAAATTGGATAAGGCAACCACCGCCGTGACCGACAAAGCCATAACCATGGTGGGTTTCATTTGAGTCGTAACGGCCAAAGCCGAACAGATCCCCAAAACCTGTATGGTCACCGGATTGTTGTCCGACAAAGGGTCGGTGATGAGTTTCCTCTCTTTTTTGCCGAGAAGGGGCTTTTTTTCGGCGGGACTTTGAACCAATACGTCGCTCATAGTTGAGGGGATTGTGTGGATTGTTGACGGATATATTTTAGATAACATACCAAATCTTGTTCAAGCATCTTGCTCACACCGTTGGAGGTAATGGTACCACCACTGATGGCATCGACCGCATGGGGCATGCTCGCATCATGCTTTCCTTTCTCGACTTTGACCGAGACAAAATCACCTTGCTCGTTGAGGAGTTTTTTGTTAATAAATTGTTGCTCAAAGACGTCGGTATTGATTTCGGCACCCAAGCCCGGGGTTTCCCCTTTGTGATCAAAAATGGCCGAACGGAGGGTATTACCATCCTCGTCCAAAGCCAAATAGCCCCAAATGGGACCCCACAAACCGGTACCGGCCACCTGGAGTAAATACGTGGTCCGACCACGGGGATCCTGGTAAACGTACATGGGGTAACGAACCTTGTAAGCGGGGTTTTTAGTATTCAATTTTTTCTCCAAAGCCAAATCCAAAGCAAGAGCCTCCACGCCTTGTACCTGTTGACCTTCTTGGTCAATGACCAAACCCTGAACCAGTTGGTCGAATTTTTTGTAATCGTTGGGGCCGTTCAACCCCACCAGGGATAGAATGTTTTGCTGCTTTTCTTTGAGGACATTCTCGTCCTGAGCAGGCTTGAGTATGGTCGCCGCAGCGGCCAGCAAAGCAGCTGATAAAGTCGTCACCACCAGGGCGAAGACGATGGTACCTGAATTTCCTTTGGATGACATAGGGTCTAGTATGAATTTTTAGGCAAGGGAGGTGCGGGCAGCGAGTCGTTTGTTACGACGGGCAATATTGGCTTGAACCACATAATTGTCAATGAGGGGAGCCATCACATTCCCGAACAAAACAGCTAACATGATTCCTTCGGGGTAGGCCGGATTAAAAACCCGAATCATGACCGCCATCATACCGACCAAAAGTCCGTAGATCCACTTACCGGTCCCTGTATGCGCCGCCGTTACCGGATCCGTGGCCATGAAGACCGCTCCAAAGAGTAGACCGCCCATGGCCAAGTGTAAATAGAAGGGCATGTTCATGAATGGCGTCATCCCAATTCCGTTAAAGATGAGGCCCATCAACAAAGCTCCCAAAATCACCGAAATCATGATAACGCCAGACCCTATCCCCGTGATAATCAAGAAGGCAGCACCCAAGAGGATCGCAATTTTGGAGGTCTCTCCAATCGAGCCCGGAATCAAGCCAACCACCATATCCTGCAGAGAATAATTCCAGGGTTGGTCTGCAGAAATCTGAAAAGGAGTGCCGGTCGCTGCTGCATTGGCCAAAGCCGTCGCACCGCTGTAAACATCCGGCTTCTCCGAAATCCAAACTTGATCCCCACTCATAAACGTAGGGTAGGCAAAAAACAAAAAGACCCGGGCAGTCAAGGCCACGTTCAAGACATTCATACCGGTACCCCCAAAAACTTCTTTGGCAAAAACAACCGCAAAAGCAGTCGACAATCCCACCATCCACAAAGGAATATCAGGGGGAAGGACCAAGGGGATTAACATACCGGAAACCAGGAAGCCTTCGTTGATGGCATGGCCCTTTTTGGAAGCCACAAAAAACTCAATTCCCAAACCCACCGAATAGGAAACGATCACAATGGGAAGCACTTTGAGAGCACCATAAAAGAACTTGTCCCAAAGACCGTTCAAAGGAGAGCCAGCAAACTCACCCAAAGCCAAGAAATGCTGATGACCCACATTAAAAATCCCAAACAACAAAGACGGTACCATGGCCAAAATCACAAAGAACATGGTCCGCTTAAGATCGATGCCTGCCTTGATGTGGGTACCACCACGGCTCACCCGGTCCGGGGTGAAAAGAAAGGTCGCGAAACCGTCAAAAAGGGTGTGAAATTGCGCATATTTCCCACCTTTCTCGAAGTCAGGGCGCAGTTCCAATATTTTCTTTTTTAGAAATTCCATGGGAGAACTAAAATTGTAACTATTTGAATGTTAATGGATGGTGCTTATTCCTCTTCCCCGATGAGCAGGTCGAGCCCTTTTCGAACCATTTCTTGGACTGGTATTTTGGAGGTGCAAACAAATTCACAGAGGGCCACATCCTCCTCATCCAATTCGTGCAGACCCAATTGCTCCATTTCTTCGACATCCTGGTAATGAATGGCCTTGAGTAAATAGGTCGGCAGCAAATCCATTGGTAAAACCTTTTCGTATTGCCCCGTCATCACAAAAGCCCGCTCTTCGCCGTGGGTATTGGTGTTGACTTGGTAGGAACGATTGCTCAACCAACCCGACAAGAACGACCTGGAAATATCAGGACGGGCATAGGATGGTAACAACCAACCCAAAAATTCCAAGTCCCGGCCTTCCGGAATAACACTTAATTGATCGTGATAAAAACCAAGAAATCCGTCAGCATCCACCTGTTCCCCGCTCAGCACATCTCCGGATATGATTCGATGCTCCCCTCCTTTCAATCCTGCGCCTTGGAGGAGGCCGGAAACAGAGGCCCCCAGAATCGCCTGGGTGTAACCCGGTTTTTGCAAAGAAGAACCACCGACCGCAACCCAACGTCGGGCATCGTAGTAACCTGTCAAGAAAAGGCGACCTAGGATGATGACATCGGCAGGGGTCATGGTCCATACGCAATCCCCTTTGGCAATCGGACCAAGATGGTGCATTTGAATGCCCACATTTCCCGAAGGATGAGGCCCATCGAAGGAATGAATTTGAACCCCCTGGGCTCCGGTGACCTCCTTGGATCGGGTTAATCGTTGATGGATATTGAGGTAAACCTTGCCCTTGCACAGCTGCTGGAGCACCTTGAGGCCTTCGGCAAAGGCTGCGGGATCTTTCTCGACCTGAAAATCACGGTCTGCCGCCATGGGGGCTGTATTGAAGGCCGAGATTACGATGCAGCGTGGTTGGGCATCAGGCCTGGCCATGCGGTTGTAGGGCCTTTGGCGCAGATGGGCCCAGACCCCTGAATTCATCATTTTGGAGCGAATGGCCTCGGCATCCAGTTCCGCAGGTTTGGCAGAACCGAAATCCTGGTAACGGGTTTCGGCATCTGCTTCAAGGACAATGGCATCCAAAACGCGTTTGGGGCCACGCTGAATTCGATGTACTTTGCCACTGACGGGACTGCATAGGTACAATCCAGGAAAGGCTTTGTCTTCCATCAAAGGTGTTCCTGCCAGGACTGCCGTACCCTCTTCGACCAAGAGCCTAAGCTTCTGGTATCTGAAGATGATAGGCCTGATGGCGCAATGGTTGGACGGGGAAGAAAGGATGTTTTGGGAGCTGGGAGTGCCTACGAGCTTAATGTCGTACCCCCTTCGAAGGCTGATGGTTTGGGCCATAGGATGTTTGCGCGGCAAAAATACATTTCAAAACCGACGTTAACTCAATAACGAACCATTATTTTGCCAATCATGAATTTTCCTAATTGGCGCCATCGCTTGCTATGCACAACCTCAGGGTTATTGATGCTGAACTCCTTGTCGATCAATGCTTTGAGTACAAATCTAGGGCCTGACGTTTACCAGGATCAAATTTGGCAAAAGGATATCCATTCGGTGCGGCTCCATACCGAACAAGACCCTTTCGGTTCACCCGTTTGGGAGCTGGGCTCGGACAACCCCCCTTTGATGCTTCGTTTCGATGACTTGGCCGGGGGATACCAACCCTACACCGTGCGACTCATCCCCTGCCGTCGGGATTGGACAGCCTCTGATTTGTTCGAAGCCCAAGCCTTGGAGGGCATAGGCCAGGAACTGGTTCAGCAGCACCGTCCTTCTTTCAATACGCTGGAGCAATACACCCATTACAGCCACCCTGTTCCATCCGAAGTCCTGCGGCCGAAAGTCTCTGGCAATTTTGCAGTGGTGGTCTATGCGGATCAAGACCTGCAGGAAATCGTTTTGACCCGAAGGCTCTTGGTTTTGGAAAACCGCGTTTCGGTTTCGGCTATGGTGCGAAGGGCTTTCGCAACCAACGAACAAGACCAAGCCCAGCAAATTGACTTGGAGCTTGGCATTGGCAAATTGCTCATCAATCAACCCGCCATGGATCTTAGTTTCCAGGTGATGCAGAACGGCGATTGGAGCAGCCTGCGCAAGGGTCCGGGTTTCCCCACTTTTTTGGCACCCCAACAATGGACCTACAGGGGACAGCCTGAACTCGTGTTCCACGGCAACAACGAATACAGGGCCGTGGATCTGCGTACCGTTCGTGCCCCCGGTCGTCGAATTTCCAAAATAATCCGCACGGTGGACGGATACCAGGCATGGGTCGAAAACGATCAATCCCAGGCAAGCAAAGCCCACCTCAGCCAGCGGGATTTGAACGGGCGTTCGTTGATTCAAAATTTTGAGCAAAGGACCCCCCATACCGAATCCGAATACGTATGGACCACCTTCGCCCTAGAGCCAAAATTGAACGAAAGCTGGAGCGGGGTGTATTTGCAAGGGGATTTTGGGCAGTCAGCCTGCGATGAATCCATGGCCATGGAATGGCAAGAAGAAAGTGGACTATATGTGAAATCCCTTTACCTTAAGCAAGGCTTCTACGACTACCGCTACCGAACCGGTGAGTCCCTCTGCGAAGCCATTTCCATAGAAGGCAGTCACAGCGATACCGAAAACGATTACGAAATCTTGGTGTACTATCATCCCCCTGCTGGTATGGCTTACGATCGTCTGGTGGGTTATACCAAGGTTAATTCCATGGGACAGAAGAGTCGTTAATTCCTATAACAATTCATTGGCAAGGTTCGCAAGGTCCGAGCGCTCCCCTTTCTCCAGGGTTACATGGGCAAAAATGGGCTGTCCTTTCAGTTTATCCACCATATAAGAGAGCCCGTTGGAGTGGGCATCCAAATACGGGGTATCGATTTGGTTGATATCCCCGGTGAAAATAATCTTGGTCCCTTCTCCTGCCCTCGATATAATGGTTTTGACTTCGTGCGGGGTCAGGTTCTGGGCTTCATCGACGATAAAACAAATATTGGAGAAGGATCGACCCCGAATGTAGGCCAAAGGAACGATGCTCAACTTCTCCTGCTGCAACATTTCGGTGATTTTTTGATAATCCTTATCCCCCTCATGGTACTGGTTTTGGATGAACTTCAGGTTATCGTACAAAGGCTCCATGTACGGATTCAATTTGGACTTGATATCGCCGGGAAGATAGCCAATATCCTTGTTGCTCAAGGGAACGATAGGTCTGGCCAAATAAATCTGCTTGTACTGCCTGCGGGCCTCCAAAGCTCCGGCCAATGCAAGCAAAGTTTTGCCCGTGCCCGCAATGCCTTGCAGCGTAACCAAGTGAACCTTCTCGTTGAGAATCGCATGCAATGCAAAGGCCTGTTCCGCATTACGGGGCTTGATGCCGTAGGCAACACGTTTATCCACGCGGGTCATTTCCTCCCTGTAAGCATCGTAACACGCCATCACTGAATCTTTTCCATTGCGTAGGATAAAGTACTCGTTAGCCTTGGGATTGCTAATTCCCATTTCCTTAGCCGACGCAAAACCTTCTTTGTAAATCTGATTGATCAAGGCGTTCGTAATTCCATTGCGGATGGATTTGCCGGTATATACTTCTTCCAGATTCTTGATCTTCCCAAAGCGATAATCTTCAGCCTCCAAGCCCAAGGCCCTGGCTTTGATCCGCAGATTGACGTCTTTGGTCACCAAAATAACGGGGCGTTCCGAGTAGGATTCTTTGAGATGCAAAGCAGTGTTAAGAATTCTGTGGTCTGCCTTGTGTTGCCCAAAAATCTTATGCGCATCCACCGAGGCATCCTCCCGCATTTCGACCCTTAGGCGTCCGCCCGGTGCTCCGGGAATTGCAATCCAATCCAGTAATTTACCGGATTGAGAAAGCTGGTCCAGAAAACGAATGAATTCTCGCGCTTCAAAATTCAGGCTGTCATTGCCTTTTTTGAATTGATCCAATTCTTCGAGCACCGTAATCGGCAGGGCGACATCGTGCTCGTGAAAATTATTGACCGAGTGATGATCATGCAGAAGGACCGAGGTGTCGAGAACAAAGATTTTTTGGGACTTGGACTTGGCTTTTGGCATGGCCCGAATTTACACCCAGGCGCTCTCTCTTCCCTATCTTTGGCCTCTCTTTCACCATTTAACTATAAATTCATGCCACGCCCCCTTTCCCCCAACGACCCCTGCCTGGTTTCCGTCGCCCGTACCCCCATTGGGAGCATGGGCGGTTCTTTGGCCAGTCTTACCGCCACGTCTTTGGGGAGCATCGCCATCGCAGCCGCTTTGGACAAAGCCGGTTTCCAAAACGACGGGACATCGGGCATCATGGGTATTGACGAGGTTTACATGGGGAATGTCATCAGCGCTGGTTTGGGGCAAGCCCCGGCAACCCAAGCCGCCGTGGGGGCAGGCATTGCCAAAACCACCCCTTTTACCACCGTCAACAAGGTTTGTGCATCGGGCATGAAGGCCGTGATGCTGGGTGCCCAATCCATTGAATTGGGGCAGAACCGCGTTGTCGTTGCCGGCGGTATGGAGAGCATGAGCCAAGTCCCTTATTATTTGGATCGGGCTCGCAATGGATACAAGTTTGGCCATGCCCAATTGGTGGACGGTATCCTCAAGGATGGCCTTTGGGACGTGTACCACCAATACCATATGGGCAACGCCGCGGAATTGTGCGCCCGCGATATGCAAATTTCCAGGGCTGATCAGGACGCCTATGCCATCGAATCGTATCAAAGGGCAGCTGCTGCCTGGCATCAAGGCAAATTCGCCGCCGAATTGGCGGTGGTGAGTGTCCAAGGCCCCAAAGGCAGCACCACAACGGTCACCGAGGACGAGGACTATACCAAAGTCAATTTCGAAAAGATCCCTGGTCTCAATCCGGTCTTCGAAAAAGAAGGAACGGTTACCGCCGCCAACGCTTCCAATCTCAACGACGGGGCATCGGCCGTGGTCCTCATGGCCTATAATGAAGCTCAAGCCCGAGGGCTCAAGCCCTTGGCCCGAATATTGGGCTATGCCGACGCGCAACAAGCCCCGGAATGGTTCACCACGACCCCATCCAAAGCCATACCCTTGGCCATGCAACGGGCCGGTGTCACCGCCAACGATGTGGACTTTTACGAGATCAACGAAGCCTTTTCGGTGGTTTGTGTAGCCAATAATCGTCTCTTGAATTTGGATCCTGCCCAAGTCAATATTTATGGAGGCGGTGTTTCGATTGGTCACCCCATTGGCAGCTCCGGTTGCCGGATTTTGGTCACCCTGTGCAGCGTATTGCACCAAGAAAACGGTCGCATCGGGGTCGCCGGCATCTGCAACGGAGGTGGGGGCGCATCGGCCATGGTCCTGGAGCGCCTTTGAACCAACCCAAAACCACGGGGGCAACTCCGTAGCGGTGCAACCCAAATTGCGCAGAAGGCGGTATCTTTACCCTTGCTCAAACGTTGGATATTCCTGGAGGATGCCAGCGAAACACACCCTGGTCGGGTGGCCGAGTGGCTAGGCAGAGCTCTGCAAAAGCTCCTACAGCGGTTCGAATCCGCTCTCGACCTCCAAACATCGATGAGCCAGCTCACCGTCGGTCTTGGGTTACTCGTACCGAAGGGCCTCAATAGGATCCAACGCCGCCGCCTTGGCCGCGGGATAATAACCCGACATCAACCCCACCAATAAGCATAACACAATACCGCTGGTCATCCATGCCCAGGGTATGATGAACCCCACGCCCACCATTAGCGCAACGGAATTGCCGATGATGATGCCCAAGGCAATTCCCATGAGGCCACCTATTTGTCCAATCACCAAAGCCTCCAAGAGGAACTGCTGACGAATGGCGGATTGCGTAGCACCCAGCGCCTTGCGTGTCCCAATTTCACGGGTTCTTTCGGTCACAGAGACCAGCATGATGTTCATCAAACCAATGGCAGCACCCAATAACGTGATTAAACCTATGGCTTTGGCTGCCAGATCAATAAAGGCTAGGTTCTCAATCAAACTCCTTGCAAAGCTATCGGATTTGGTGATGGCAAAATTATCCGGATCTTGGCGGCTTATTCGTCGAATGTTGCGAAAGAGTCCTTTCGCCTCTTGCTCGGCATAAGCAAGTTGATTGGGATCCGATAAGGTGTACGAAATCACATAAGAACGATCCACCGACGGGTAATAGGATTGGATATGTTTCAACGGCAAAACACAGACACGATCGCTGTTATTCCCAAAACCGGAACCTTTGGAGGCTATGACCCCGATTACCCGGTAACGGGAACTCCCTACCGAAACTTGTTGCCCACTGACGCTTTCACTCCCAAAGAGTTTGCGGGCTACCTCGGACCCTAGGATCATGACCGCAGAGCCGTTTTGGAGTTCAACGGCTGAAAAATTCCTTCCGTGGCTTATGGTATACCCCCCCACTTTCAAATAATGCTCATCCGATCCCATCAGGGTCACGTTGGGATTGGTTTTGCGGCCCTTCCCTTTGATCACGGCCGTCCAACTTACATTGCCTGAAATCGAGCCATGGCCTGGGAATTCGAAGCGCTCCATAAAAGTCTCGGCTTCCCTGAACGTGATGGGCCGGTATTGGACCCTGCGGCGCCTGTTTCCAAAACCACTGGAGGAGGGGCGGTTGCGAATCACCAAGGTATTGGAACCCATGCTGGCAAAGGTATCCGTGATGGATTTCTCCAACGCGTCGATGGAGGTCAAAATGCCAACCAAGGCGGTGATCCCAATCCCGATAATACCCGCGGTAAGGGAGGTCCGAAGGCGATTACCCCCCACGGCCTTCAGGGCTATTCTGAGATTATCCGTCCACCCGAGGGAGGTGGTGGTCGTTTTGATCATCGAAACCAGGTTTAATGGCTCCAATATAGGTCTTGCACGGCCTTTATCCTTAATTTCGCCAACCTATACACTTTAAACTCACCCCATGACCTTTGATTTGGAAATGCTCCGCCAACATTACGCACAATGGACCCAGCGCTGCGATGATGTTCGGCAGTCCTGCAACCGCCCCTTGACCCTCACCGAGAAAATTCTCCTTACACACCTCTGGTCGGATTCCAATGCTTCACCTGCTCAATTAAGACGGGGGGTTGATTATGTAGATTTCGCTCCAGATCGCGTGGCCATGCAGGATGCAACCGCCCAAATGGCCTTGTTGCAATTCATGCAAGCGGGGCGGCCCTCGGTGGCGGTACCCAGCACGGTGCATTGCGATCACCTGATCCAAGCCAAGGCAGGGGCCGCAACGGACCTTCGCGAAGCCGTGGACAAAAACAAAGAGGTCTTTGATTTTCTCTCGTCGGTTTCCGATAAATACGGGATTGGCTTTTGGAAACCAGGGGCTGGAATTATTCACCAAGTGATCTTGGAAAATTATGCCTTTCCGGGTGGGCTCATGATCGGGACCGATTCGCATACCCCCAATGCGGGTGGTCTGGGAATGATTGCGATCGGGGTGGGCGGAGCGGACGCCTGCGATGTGATGGCAGGCCTCGCCTGGGAGCTCAAAATGCCGCGCATCATCGGCGTGCATCTGCGGGGTAAACTCAGCGGGTGGGCTTCAGCCAAAGACGTGATCCTCAAAGTTGCCGGCATCTTGACGGTCAAGGGCGGGACCGATGCCATCCTGGAATACTTTGGTGACGGAGCCCAAAGCCTCTCAGCCACAGGCAAATCCACCATCTGCAACATGGGCGCAGAGATTGGTGCCACGACCTCCATCTTCGGATACGATCACCGCATGGCCGAATACCTTCGGGGTACCGGTCGGAAGGATGTGGCTACCATGACCGACGCCATCGCCTCACATCTGACCGGTGATCCGGAGGTCTATGCTAACCCTACGGCCTACTTTGATCAGGTAATTGAAATCAACCTTGACGAATTGGAGCCCCATATCAACGGGCCCTTCACCCCGGATCTGGCCTGGCCGTTGAGTCAATTTGCCCAGGCTGTTCGAGAGCACGGGTGGCCTGCCCAATTGGATGTAGGTCTGATCGGTTCTTGCACCAATTCTTCTTACGAGGATATCAGCCGTTCGGCCTCCATTGCAGCGCAAGCGGCAAGCAAAAAGCTCAAGGCCCAATCGGAATTCACCATCACCCCCGGCTCCGAAATGGTCCGCTATACCGTGGAACGGGATGGACTCTTGAAGCATTTCGATGCCATCGGCGGGGTCGTCCTTGCCAACGCCTGCGGTCCTTGCATCGGTCAATGGGCCAGGCATAGCGATGATCCCCAACGCAAGAACAGCATCATCACCTCCTTCAATCGAAATTTTGCCAAACGCAACGACGGCAATCCCAATACCCATGCCTTTGTGGCCTCACCGGAAATTGTCACGGCCTTGGCCATCGCAGGGGATTTGACCTTCAACCCCATGACCGATTCCCTGATCAACACCGAGGGCTTCGAGGTGACCTTGGACGAGCCTCAAGGCTTGGCTTTTCCACCCAAAGGCTTTGAAGTGGCCGATAGCGGCTACCAAGCACCCGCCATCGACGGGGCTTCAGTCAAAGTCCATGTCCATCCCGATTCAGATCGCCTTCAGTTGCTGGATCCCTTTGCGGCATGGGAAGGAACAGACCTTACCGGGATGCCCTTGCTGATCAAAGCCCAGGGCAAATGCACCACCGATCATATTTCCATGGCCGGTCCCTGGCTCAAATACCGCGGGCATTTGGATAACATTTCCAACAACATGCTTATCGGTGCGGTTAATGCCTACACCGGGCAAACCAATTCCGTCCGCAATCAATTGACCGGAGCCTACGGTGCCGTCCCCGAAGTGCAACGCGCTTACAAAGCCGCAGGCCTTGGGTCGGTGGTGGTCGGTGACGAAAATTATGGCGAAGGATCATCGCGCGAGCATGCCGCGATGGAGCCCCGTCATCTGGGTGTTCGTGTAATTCTCGTTCGCTCCTTTGCCCGAATTCACGAAACAAACCTCAAGAAGCAAGGCATGCTGGCCTTGACCTTTGCGAACAAGGCGGATTATGACCTGATTCAAGAAAACGACCGCATGGATGTGTTGGGTTTGAACGAATTCAGACCCGGACAAGCCCTGCGCATGCGCTTAACCCATGAAGACGGCTCGGCAAAAGAGCTGCAACTTAACCACAGCTACAACGAAGCTCAAATCGCCTGGTTCCGCGCCGGGGGTGCCCTGAACATTATTCGCGCTCAAGCGGCCGGTCATTCTTGAGCAACCTTCATGAAATTCCTGGAAGCGGTTGCCCTACAGCTTTGCAAGGCAGAACATCCTGCCCTGCATCGAGTTGAAGTTATTTTTCCTGCTGTCAGGCCCGTTTCACCTTTTTTGCAGGCCCTCTCTAGGCAATTGGGCAAACCCTCCCTTGCGCCCGCTTGCTTTGCTCTCGAGGACTGGGCCTACCGACGCAGCGGACTACGCCGGGCCAATCGCTTGCATTTGATTTCGCTGCTCCATCAAGCCTATCTCTACGCCGTTGACCAAGAAGGTTCTGTGGCCGATGCCCCGGAACAGTTCCTGGCCTGGGCCCCTGGACTTCTAAGTGATTTTGAGGAAGTGGATGCGTATGTGTTACCGACCGGGGCCCACCCTGTACCGGCTGAGCAAATTTTTCGCTACCTGAACCAGCAGAAAGCGGTTGAACTTTGGAATCCGTCGGGTGAAGAACCCTCTCAGGCCGAGGCGGAATACCTACGTTTCTACCATTTAATCTACCCTACTTACCTGGAATTTCGACGCCTTTTGGAAACCGAAAAGGTGGACTATCCTTCCGGTGCCCTAAGGAAATTATTGGATTCCCTGAGCGAGACCAATGGGCGCAACGATCAGGTGGACGCCATGGTTTGGGTAGGGTTCGATCATGTGAGTCCGTTGTTACAAAAGATTATCGAAACCCTGCACCAATCCACCAAAATCCATTGGATCACCGACGCTGATCGCTATTACCTCGACAACCCTGTGCACCTTGCAGGGCATGGGTTGAGGCAAATACCCAACGACGAACCTTTTGCGGGGGCAATGCCGGCCATCGATAGGCTTGTCGCAGGAATACCCCAATTGAATCAGTGTTCTTGCACCGGGACCATGGAACAAATGGATGCAGGAATTGCTCAAATCCGAAAGTGGTTGGTCGCCGGGGTTCAGCCCAGACAAATCGGATGGGTCTTGGGCGAATCCTCCCAAGTTTGGCCCCTGCTGATGCATTGGGACTTGCCCGAAACGGGCCTGCACCTGGGCATGCCTTTGGATTTGCGATGGACCTCAGCCTACTCCTGGGCCACGGCCTACCTGGAATTGTTGCAAGGGCTTCACTTTAAAGGCAAGGTTAACTCGATGGATTGGAACGAGTGGATCAACAATCCCTTGTGGTCCAAGCTGAACTTAGGCGCAGCCCAAGGCCATGGAGGCCCCGGGGTATCGCCAACCTTCCTTTATGCCAAAGATCTGCGTTCCTTTGTTTATAAAGGACTGCCACTCATTCCATTGCCTGTGGAATCAAGGGAGGATCTCACGGTTCCTGTTGAGCCAAATTCTGGTTCCCCTGACCAAGCCACCCGAACCTACCTTCATCTGGCCCAAGTGGCCCTCGCCCTCAGCGAATTCCAGGAAAACATGGTGGCCCCTATGGAGCAACATGCCCTTCGATCCATGGCTGATTTAATTCATCAAATCGCGGCCAGGCTGCTACCCTCCGATAATTCTTGGGCGGTTTGGCGCAAAATGTGGTCCATGCATTTGGTATCCGCGGCACTGAATCCCGAAGGAAATGCCTTGGGAGGAATCCGCGTGATGAGCCTTTCGGATACGCTGGCCCTTGACTTTGATTATTTGGTTTTCAGCGGACTCAACGAAGGCGTCCTTCCACGAGCAGGTCGTTACCGAGGTATGCTTAGTTTTGATTTACGTCGAGCCTTTGGACTGCCGGAACCCTGGGCGGATGAGGCGCGTCAAGCCTACGCCTTTTATCGATTATTGCAACATTGCACAGAGGCTTTGTTGCTTTATGCCCACAGCGGAGCGGATGGCAAGGTCACCGAAAAAAGCCGTTTTCTGCAGCAGCTCGATTTGGAGTACCGAGGCGCAATGCAAAGCACTCAGCGAGAATTACCCGTTCGTCTGCCCCCTGCATCGGACCACAGCATTCGCATCCCCAAGACCGAGTTGGTTATGGATTTGATACGTCAAAAGCTAAGCAACAAAGCCATAAGTCCCTCCTCCTTGAGCCTTTACCTCCAATGCCCCCTGCGGTTTTGGTTCGCTTATATTAGGGACCTAAAGGCCACAGAAGAAATTGATGAGCAACTCAATGCGGGTCAAATCGGCAGTCTTTTTCATTTGACCTTGGAATATCTTTTTGAAACCAAAGAAGGCAAAGCCCTGCTTCCTGAGGATTGGAATGAACTCTCCGAACAAATTCCTCAGGCCTTGGACAAGGCCTGCAACCACCAGGATTTCAAGCCCTATTCCTTTGATCAAGGCGTGAATGTCTTGGTCAAGCGCATGGGGCTTCAATTCTTGCAGGAGTATTTCCGTGGCGAAACAAGGCGCAGCCAGTATGAGCGGATTCGACTTCTTGGTCAGGAACTCAAATTCGATCAAGCAAGCTTGGAGGTAGGCAATATTTCGATCGCATGGAGGGGGCGCTTGGATCGTTTGGAAAGCAATGCAGGGAAGTATCGCATTGTGGATTTCAAGTCCGGGAACATGCCCAGCAATTCCAAAGAACTGGAACTCGAATCTTTGAAGGAGGCTTTGGACGGAGAACACAACAAGGCCTTTCAACTCTTGTGTTACGCTTGGTTGGCCCATGCAAATCCTCAGCCCCAGCGCCGTAACAAGACCATCCTCGATGAGCCTATTGTTCTGCCCCTGGAGCTGGGCATCGTGCCTTTGCAGCAAGCCTCCAGAGGCAGCCGTTTGCTCAAGGTGGCCGGTCAAAGTGAAATCGATCTCCCCACCATCCAAGCATTTGAGGATCTCCTGCTTGGCATCTTTCGCGAAATCTTGGATCCTCAGCTCCCCATCCTTCAAACGGAAGACGTGGATCGATGCAAATACTGTGATTTCAATCGTATTTGCCGAAGGTCAGCGGAGGATTAGGCGAATAGACGCTAACGTCTTATCTTCGTTCCTATCCCTTACAATGCTGATATGGCCCCTTTAGCTCCTTTTAACCTGAATGCATGGCTTGAAGCAAATCGCCATCTTCTCAAGCCCCCTGTGGCCAACAAAAACCTTACCCCCGATAGCAATGATTATATCGTGATGGTGGTGGCAGGACCCAATGCCCGCAAAGATTACCATTACAACGAAACAGAGGAAATCTTCTACCAATTGGAGGGCCATATCACGGTCAAAACCCAGCAAGATGGCCGTTGCGTTGAATACGCCTTGGGGCCTGGAGACTTATTCGTTTGTCCCGCCAAAACCCCACATTCCCCGGTGCGTCAGGAAGGCTCCATAGGGCTGGTCATCGAACGTATTCGGGCGGGTCGTGGCTTTACCGACGGATTGCTGTGGTTCTGTGAACAGTGCAACCATCCCTTGCATGAAAGCCATTTCGAACTTCTCGATATCGAGAAGGACTTTATCCCTCACTTCAAGGCCTTTTACAGCGACGAGTCCAAGCGCACTTGCCGATCCTGCGGTCAGGTGATGGCATCCGATCCCCGATTTGTCTAACACGGCTTTGCGGTCCATCGACATTCATACCCATATCCTGCCCAAGGAACTCCCCGATTGGGCAACACGCTATGGCCCAGGTGATTGGATTTCCCTTCACCACCAAGAGGGGTCTTGTCCTGCTTGTGCGGTGATGATGAAAGGGAATCAAGTGTTTCGGCAAATTGAAGCCAATTGCTGGGACGAGCAACAACGTATCTTGGAAGTAGCCGATTTGGAGAATCATGTGCAGGTGCTTTCCACGGTGCCTGCGCTTTTTCATTATTGGGCTCCCGCTTCCAACGCCTTGGATACCTCACGCTTCCTCAACGACCACCTGGCCAAAGCGATTCATCAACATAAGACACATTTTCTGGGTTTGGGGACTGTCCCCCTGCAGGATCCCGATTTGGCCTGCCTTGAAATGGAACGCTGCATGCTGGACTTAGGTTTGTCAGGAATACAAATAGGCTCCCATGTCAACCAATGGAATTTGAACGACCCTGCCTTGCATGGTTTTTATGCAAAGGCGGAGCAGTTGGGAACTTCCTTGTTCGTGCATCCTTGGGATATGGTGGGTCAAGACAAAATGGACCGCTACTGGCTACCTTGGTTGGTGGGCATGCCTGCTGAATCGGCCTTGGCCATCTGCTCCATGATTTTTGGGGGAATCTTTGAGAAGTTCCCCCGGTTGCGGGTGGCCTTTGCCCATGGTGGTGGCTCCTTTCCTGGAGGCTTGGGACGCATCGTTCGGGGTTACGAAGCCAGGCCCGATCTGGTTGCTGTGGACAATCCGGTGCATCCCAGCGAATACCTGGGCAAATTCTGGGTGGATTCTTTGGTGCACGATCCACAAATGTTACGGTATCTTATCGAAATCGTCGGTTCTAACCGCGTTGCCTTGGGCAGCGATTATCCTTTCCCTCTGGGAGAGGCCAAAGCGGGGCAGCTCATCCGTTCCATGAATTTGGACAAGGAGCATGAAATGAATTTGCTCTACCGCTCCGCGCTGCAATGGTTGGACCTTGGTGAGGAGCAAGTTTGGAAGACCTAGGCATGGGCAAAATTGGTGTTTTTGACTCCGGTATGGGCGGTCTGAATATCCTGCAGGCCCTGAGATCCCTCATGCCCACTCATACCTATTGTTATTTGGGGGATAATGCCCGAGTGCCCTACGGAAATCGATCCTTTGACGCGGTGTATCAATTCACCAAGGAATGTGTTTACAACCTGCTGGCAGAGGGCTGCCCCTTGGTCATCGTGGCTTGTAACACCGCATCAGCCAAAGCATTACGAGCCATCCAACAAAACGATTTGCAGCGGTGGCAAGCCGAACTTGCTCCGAAGGGGCCCACGCTCAGGGTCCTTGGTGTCTTGAGACCAACTACCGAAATCGCCGGGAACCTTACCCGCAGCGGGCATTTGGGTTTGCTTGCGACCCGGGGTACGGTGGAATCCAATTCGTACGGCATCGAAATCGAACGTTTTTTTCCGCAAATCACCTTGCATCAACAGGCCTGCCCCTTGTGGGTTCCTCTCATCGAAGAGGGTAGGCTCCACGGACCCCTGACGGAAATGGCCGTGAAAGAATGCCTTGATCAACTGTGCCAAAGAGCCCCCAGCATGGACGCCATTATCCTTGCGTGCACCCATTTCCCCTTGCTAACCCCTGTGATTCGGCGTTACCTTCCTCCCCGGATCGAGATCATCGAACAAGGCCCCTTGGTTGCCCAGGCCCTGAAAAATTATCTCGTCAAGCACCCCGATATT
>Ga0194117_10000861_pt1 | contig 37721 bp, 16 predicted proteins | sample TA2MahsurfametaG_FD_160579 | JGI IMG/M metagenome (GOLD analysis project Ga0194117, IMG submission 160579) | Freshwater microbial communities from Lake Tanganyika, Tanzania - TA2015009 Mahale N1 surface | ecosystem: Environmental > Aquatic > Freshwater > Lake | place: Tanzania: Lake Tanganyika... | reverse complement strand
GACAGCTGAGCAAAGGCTGATTGAGGATCTCAGATAACTCAGGGAATAGTCTGAAAAGAGCGAGAGAAGTGCCACCATACTCAAGAACTTGGATCCTTTCATAAAATCCTATTACTAAGAAAATTTTATTTAAAAAATATAGTAAATGAAATCTCAAAGAAGAAAACTCTTAAATTTAAATAGATAAGTCTCTTAATTTGAGAAAATAAGCGTTCATGAAAAAGAGTAAGTTACGATCAATAAAACTTCAATTAAATTGAATTAAATACCTGTTTTTACCTATATAGATTGATGATTTTCATATATATATCTTATAATCACTAAAATATCTGCAACAATTTTCAATTGTTAATTTATATCATTCAAATAACATTGCATCGTTGAGACCATACTTTTGGATTATTTTTTTTATATTCTCGTAATCTTTCTTTTTCGTTGGTGGACATAATGGTTCCAGTTTATTCACTAAAGGCCAATATTCCTACATAATTTATTTTTTGGCATTTTTCTACTTACAATCCTTCAATATATTTTTTATTTATGATGTAAAAATATAGGCTTAAATCGCGCTTCTCTGTTTTTCAGCACTAAAAAATTGTTCATGAGGATGGAATTCATAGCTTAGTTAGTATTTTTCTTTAAAGCGTTAACCTTAAATACTTTTATACTCCATATTTATGTAGCCTTTGAAAATAGACTTCTCATTTTTTCTGTGCAACTTCACAAGTATCAGACCTCCATATACAAAGATGTCATGTCCGTGGATTTAGATTTAAGAGGGAAACGTTGATTTTAATTTTGTTATGGGCCAAATATTATTCTCTTTAATTTAAGCACTCCGATAATCTTTGACTTTATCTGAGTCAGCAGTACCATAAACCTCAATATCTGTAATACCTTATGAACATAGCTAAAGTGAAATGTTATGGGCAGATGGAAAAAAACCAAAATCAAATGTTTAAAATACATACTTTTTAAGATCCTACTATTAGACTGCACAGAAATAATTGAACCCTTTGATATCTTTAAGATGTTAGCATATTTATGATTTGAACTAAGTCGATATACCGATTATTGTGGTATGAATTTGATCCAACTAAGCACTATCATTGATAGCCTTTTTCTGATATTTTAGACTATCATCACATACATCTGTCAGTATCACTACTCTGTTCTAAACTACCTCATTTTTATGTTTTTATTTCCATTTATTTAACAGCTATTTAGACTGATTAAAACCTTTAATGATGGTTGTTCCTCCTTCTGCCATAATAAAACCAAGTCTTTAATAGACATCTGAGGTAACATCGCTTTTAAACATTTGATCAATGATGACTTTGGCCTAATTATCAAAAATAACAAGACTAAAAGAATCTTACGGTTTAAGTTTTGATATAAGCATCCTTATAGCTTCAATCGACAACGAGAGTCTATTATGTTCACTCTTTGCTTTTCCAAGACCCGAAGACATCGAACCTGACACATCAAGACAAATTGAGATATTCATCTTGACTGATTATGATCGATCCTATCCATCAAACTTGCTTTTTAGGAATATGGCAAGATACTCATTCATTTTGTTGTCGATCAGACTATCTTAGAACTTGAATCGTGAGTATCCCGTACTGAGATCAAGAATTTTGTTTGTCTTGGGGCCTACATTAAATTTGATTTAATTAAAGTTTCCTTCATAAGTTAGGTGATTTTAGGGTGGAAGTTGAGTTTCTTGAAGTTTGTTGGTAAAACCAATGGTATTCCTAGCTCCGCACAATCTTTCCATATGTAAATTGTAAACTAGTTAATTCTTTGTTATAAATAAAGCTATTAAAGTAAAAACTTTTATAAGTATATTTCATCTGGTAAATTATTACGGTAATAATCTTTAGGACAAATGAATCAAATTTAATTTAGTCATTAAAATCAATCAAGTCAGCTCAGTTCTTTATTATTTAAAATTCATTTCAATAATCGTTTCAAGACTTTATGCTGAACATGTTTCTTGTTTGGGACCAAAAATCGATTTATTTGTCTCACAATAACAAAAAAAAATTGATAATCATTGCTTCATACTTTTATATTGGTTGATGTAGCTCTCATATCTGTTTTGCAATTTAATATTCTTTATCTGGAAAGCAGATACAATCTACTTATTTACTCCCTTTGCCAATCTTTTTTTGAGTTTCTAGTATTTCTACACTGATTTACTACTTTTGAATGTGTACAATGAATTATCATTGTATTTGCTATGAAATATCTATCGACATCTCTATTTGGAAGGGCTCTTTTTCTCATCAAAACTTGGCAGCATGTACACTAATTTAACTTAATTAAAGTGAAAATACTTGTAGATAGGCCACAATGCGAGCGATCTGACTCTGTTCTGCAAATTTTTTACCTAGATGTCGATAATCGTTGAGTAAAGCTTCTACATGGCTTATTCTAAGTAGCCGAATACAATCTGGTGTTCTATTTACGTGATTATTTGGCTTATGTAATTTGAAACAGCTATTTGGGTTTGTTTTTGGGTGAAAACTCACGTACGAAGAGATCTGCCTCGTTAGGTTGCTCCTCGTACTAAAAACGTGTGGAAATTTCAATCAGATTTTGAGAGGCATTTTCTTAGGGATTGATTTCGATGATTGGTATTTTAATTTTCTTCGTTTTTCTTATGTTGTGCATTATACTGCAATATATTTATTGAATTTAATTAGGTTACTTCAACCTGAACAATCCCAAAAAATAGACTTGAATGATTCCTTTTTATTTATTTTTGTAGGGCATTTAAGTATAATCTGCATTAGTAGTTCGCATTTTTTAATTATAACTTGAATAGTATGCCTAAACAACGAGATTATTACGAAGTCTTGGGAATTGACAAGAAAGCTACTGAGTCGGAAATCAAAAAAGCTTACAAGAAACTCGCAGTGAAATGGCACCCTGATAAAAATCCCGATAATCGAGATCAAGCTGTTTAAAAATTTCGAGAAATATCTTAGGCCTATGAAAATCTTTCCGATCCTGAGAAGCGCAAAATCTATGACACATATGGCTTCTAAGGTCCCAAAGCTAGTTCTTTCCATCATTTTAATACTCATGACGCAGAAGATCTTTTCTCGAAATTCTTTAACAATCATGAGTTCGACGATGACCCATTTTTCAGCAGCTTCTTTGGAAATAGGAAAGGTAATGGAGGTAAAGGAGGTAGCCTGTTTGGGAACTTTGGCTCTTTTGGCTTTGGTAAAAGTATGTTTGACAATCATGACTTTTTCAGTGGAGGAGGAAGTGTCTTTTCAAGTAGTACTTTCAGTAATGGTGGAGGCTTCGCTGGGGGAGGAGTATCAAAATCTGTAAGTACTACCACAAAAATTATGTACTTATTTCTTAACATAGAAATGGAAAAACAGTGACAACGAAGAAAACAACAGTAACAAGACAAGATGGAACAAAATAGGTGACAGAAGAGGTAACATAGAATGGAAATACTTAAAAGAAGATGTATTCTTTAGGTCCTGGTGAATCTGAAGCCAAAACTAAAGGCAAGTTGAAATACTGATGATCGACTGAATATTGTTCATGATGCTTCATTTTTTCATAAAAATAAAGAGAATAATAGTTCTAAGAGGTAGTTGGGTTATAATTAATAAAGGGAGAATTAATTTATTTATTAAAACGAAACTTATTAATATAGTGATTTGATATCAAATTCTGATTTGGTATGCCTTTTTCAAAATTTGATTTACGTACCGAATGTAGGGTACTCGCAATAGTTTAGATGCAAAAAGTTATCTTCTGCTACATATTTATCATAGACATCTCCCAAGGTCTGTTATGCATGGAGTAGAGTGTTACCAGCGAAGAGGTAGATGGCTTCTGTATGGTTGAGCTGCAGTTTCTTTTTGATGACCATGATCAGTTTAAAAATGGTGAAAGTTTTGAGTATGAGGATTCTATATGTAGAAAGATGTACTTATTATTGTCAAACTCTTTGAGCTTGCTATGTTTGATTCTGCTAAGAAGGATAGGTATTTTATCTGGATGGAATTTGCGAATCATCTCAGCTTACTGCCTCCTATCTGAGCCTTACATTATTATAAAATCAATTATAAATGCAGATCTATAAAACTATGCTTTAACTTTGTTTATTGATAACCTTTGATTTTCAGGAGAGATTTCGTTTGTTTTCGGCTTTGGAAATTTATTATAATTCAAGATGAAAAACGATAATCCTAACCACCAACTCCGATTCTCAATCGATATTCGATCCATCAAAGATCATTAGTTTACAGCACAACTATCAATACGGTATGCAGGTGTACCTTCTCTTGGACTTCCCTCTTTTCGATCGCCTTCACTACCACTGCCAAATCCAAAAGTTTAAACAATTCTTAAAGATAGCTTTGTGAGTGGGTATTTTCAAGCTTCTTCTTCATAGTTAGCTTAGAAACTAGGACAAAAAGTATTTATCGAGTTGTGGCATAACGATAGACTTAAAAAAGATATATTACTTGGAAAAACTACATTGAATGCTTAGAAAATTTTGTAAATGCCTCTAAGAACAACTTCATAGAGTTATGCTAGGGTATTAGATGCTTACTTACCTATTGATGAGGTAGATGAAAACAATAAGCCAATAAAAGTTATCGGAAGTCTAAGAGTTATAGCTTATCTGTAAGATTTGGGTCCCGTTGGTCAGTTGGAGCAACGCGGATTCAACATAAAAGATTTATTATAAGATATTCCTTAAGAGGCAAATCTACCTTCGAGAAACTAGTAAATTGCTCAAGGCTTCATTTAAAACGCAGGGTTAAATGAATTATAAAGAAAAGTAGTTTGGTAGCTCTAAACATGGAAAAAAGCAGAAGAAACGAAGGCTAGAATAACTCTTAAACATAAATAAATCTAATTTTGGACTAACCTAAGCGAACAGCAAAGAAAGAGTGATTTGTAGAAAGAGAAACATTTCAAAAAGATTGAAGCAAATTTGGCTTTGCAAGAGGGAAAATTACGTTCAAAGATGGCAGATTTAATGAAACGGTAACAGAAAATCATGCTTCTAGAACAAGAACTTCAAACAAAAATAGGGGAAGTATCAAGAGAGTGTCTTTTAAAAGATCAATAGATCTAAGCTTTAAAAAGGAGACAGAAAGAATAAAAGAATGCTATAATTAAATAAAAGGCTGCAGTTTAGATTTAATGTGCGAAGCTAAGAGCTGAAAATGCTAAAATCAAAGTTTAAATTTAAGAACTGAGAAAATAAGATGAAAAATCACCCTTGAATATAATGAAAGCCTAATTGAATGCAAAAATATTGTAAATAAAATAGCTTTCAAGAGAAGTTGAAAAGGCAAACTAAGTTAAAGATTAATACAAAATATATTATGGAAAAATGAAGGAAGAAGTGATTACTTTACGTTAGAGATTAAAAAATACTGAGTAGTCAATCCATTAAATGAGGAGATAAAAAGATTTGCTTATGAATAACTATAAACACCTCTAACAACAGCTAGCTTACTAACGGCAACTATACAAGCAACAGCAAGAAAAAAATTATGCCCAAAGAGAATAAGACTAGTAAGACTGGGGAGTTAGTTAATAAGGTTTGAATAATATTGAAAGATTAAAGCGTAGAAGGATGGAACTCATTCGTGAATCACATTACTCACCTTCAGATCCGTTGATTGTGGCAATAGACCAGCAAATTCGTAGTCTTTCTTGATATTTGCATATTTTTGATATATTGCATGCCGATTATTATATAAATTTACAAGCAATGAATATGGAAAAGTTGTTGCAATACTATGACTTAGGATTACACGTTGCGAGGACCATAGGATACAGAAATATCGCTTTCTTTGGCTTGCTTGGAACTTCAATTGCAGCTAAGTAAATGTAAGATCATATAGCTATTGGCTGCAGAAAGATGAAAAACCCTATTACGGATTTCATCTGTTCAAAAGAGTGAAACCAACTAAAACAATCTATGAACATCCTTACTGAATGATTGATAGAAAATATAAATAAAGCCAAAATAAAAACTAAGTAAATCAAATAAAATCGTGGTCAGCATAAATGATGTGATTGTCCAAAAGTGAGATAAGTAGACGGTATTAGACTTTATGTCATATGTGCGTTTAATTAATCTAACATCTAGAGTTTTACATCTTCTAAGTAGTCATTTTTTTATGATCCTTAAACAATACTTTTGTTCAATTGGACTTCCAGAGAGAGTAAACCGTCTAGAGCTTTTATCCAGTTATTTCCTTTGAGAATTATCTCTTTTTTTTTCTATGCACTGATTCCAAATGACATTTCCAAAGATTTAAAAGCTTTTTTTTAAATAATTTTATGGTCCGATGGATTATCTCTCTCGGGGGAACTTTAACAAGACTATTTTTAGTCTTCATGAACCTTCTTGTTCAAACCGTTTGGAAATCTACTGATAAAGGATTTTTGGACTGTCTTTGTTTTAGAAGAAAGTTTTCCTAAAGAACTATTACTGTGTCTTCTGCCTGCCTACAAAAGTGAACTAGAAGTAGGTACCTGTGAAGTGCTAAGGAGATTATTAAATTTCGCATCTGCTTGTGAAAAAAGACAGCTTTTATCGATTGAAAGATTGCTTCCTATGTTGCCTAGTTTGTTTATTATACGAATGTTTGAAGTATCAAAACTTTTTCTTCTCGAGTTTGCATCTGAATGAGGACTTTTTTCTAATGTTTTTTGATAGAGAAAATCATGTGTATTTTTGAAAGTCTTCTTTATGATTGATTGAGAAGTTTATGAACCTACAGAAGATAATCTAGAAGGTAATCGTTTTGGTTTACTAAAGTTTGGCGTTGATACATTTATAACTGTATTCACACCTAGTTTTATTTATTTTGAAGTCTGAATATGAGGATATTTATCTTTACTTATAAAATTGTTTTATTTAGATCTATTTTTGTTATTAAACTGCAGAGGCACTTTAAATATTTTGTTTGACTTTGCTATTTTGTTTTAATTGTTGCTAATCTTTATGGCTTCCAAATCACTCAATATTTTGTTTCTGTTAACCAGGTATTTCAAGTTAACAGGTAGCTTAATCTCGTTAGCATTCATAAAATGCTAGATGTATACAAGCATCTGATTGATTTTGCAACTTTATAATAAAACAAATACTTGTTTCGGATTGAGTATTACATCAGTTTGCTCAACACTTTCTGAGAGGCAAATTAACTTTTGTCTCTTATTATTTCGATCAAATGTCTTAAAATTTCGTTTTAGTCTTTAATACAGTTATGCTAAGGTATCATCAGATCTAATTCTTTGTTAATCCATACAATAGGCTGTCCCAGCACGTTTAAACCAAAAGTTTAAGAATTTACTGAGATATTTTTAAACTTTTTGAGTAAAAAACCATATCCCCTCAAACTTCTAACTAAAATATACAAAGACTCAGCAGTGATAAGTTTGCTGGCATCTCTAATAAGAAGTTCGATATGTTCTGTGTAAATTTCGCAGGAGATATTTTTATTTTTTAGGTTGGGTTTTCCCAATTGTAAATAGTAACAATGAACTATTTCTTCTTAAGCCTCCAACCTCCACTCAGCCAAAGGAAGTAAATTTTATACATTTTACGAGTAACGTTGATACCTTCGAATGGCAAAGTCAGAAGTTATGGCTAGTTGATATCCATTTTGATGTGTTTATTGTAAATTTTTGCGGAGTTATTGAATGGTATGATTAGGTTTTAATATTTTGTAGCGTTTGCAATACGAGGTAACTTTCTGAGTTTGCATGATAGAAATGGGTAGAAATATAAATTAATTACTGAATAATTAAGAAATAAAATTTATAGTTTAGTTTTGGCAAATCGAAACTCAGAAATATACATAGACATGGACTTATTTTTATTTTGGGTTACTTTTCAAAATGGTTATTAATATATACTATATTGATATTTATCAACATTCATGCCAAAATCTAAAGCCGAGAAAATAGTTGAAGAAGAGAAGGACGAGGAGTTCGAATAATAAGAGGAAATGTCGAGTGAAGACGATGATGCTGCTTTGCTTACTGATAAAGTCGAACAAAAACTGCTTTAGACTTTAGCCAAAATCAAGATGAAAGATCCTTCGATTTACTAAACTAAATAGCCTCTTTATATAGGTAATTCAAAAATAACAAAGATGACGATTTTATGTAAGAAGAGTAATCTTAAGAAAAAGCTGCACCTAAAACCAAAATAACATACAAAGATATGCTCATATAAGGCAATGATGACGAATAATAACAGTAAAATTTGCCTCCAGTCCAAGAAGAAAAGAATGCCAAAGCAAAGTTCAAAAAGGTTTTAGAAAAAAATATCGAAAAAATACAGAACGATGAAGACGATCTATTCCAAATCAAAGAAAAGATAAAGGCAAACCAGTAATAGAAGGTTTAGCCTATGACTGAAAAGGAAAAGTTCAAAGAGTTGACAAAGAACTTTGATCCATCTTCAAAAAAATTGATTAAAAAGGTATGGAACTCAGATGAGATGGATTAAACTGATCTATTTTTGAAGAATTATATACTCAACAGAAAATGGCTCAGTTCAAAATACAAAGAGGGAGAGAATCCATAACAGCAAAGGATTGATGAATAAGATTAGCAGAGAAGTGTAGAAATGGATTAGTATGAGCATCAATACAACTTTAGGTTTGAGTAACCTGGAGGAACAACTATCACTCAATACCCTAGGCAAGTTACTAATTCTCTTAGGCAAAAACCAGAGACAAGAAAATAGAAGAGAAAAAAATTGTAATAGAAGAAGAAAAAGGAAGAGTAATAGTTGAGAAAGTAAGCTCAGCAAAAACGATAGTAATTGAAGAAAAACATTCTTGAACGTCTTGCTCCTGAAAATTAAGAGGAAGAAGATCATGATTATTTTTTCTGTGACGATTGCTGTAGAGGACTTGAGGAAGGAGAAACAGTTTGGCAATGCTCAGAATGTTAAGACTATATGCTTTGTTCGGACTGCAACTAGTTGATCATCCATAAACATCCACTTGAAAAAGGATCGATTCCAAAAGGTTTCGGAGCTCTACCTAATAGTGAATCAGCATTAAAAGATCTGAAAAGTTGCAAAATATGTAGAAAGAGAATTACTCCAACAAAGAAACGTTATGAATATACAGATCGTAGTTATATAGTAAACTCTATGTGTGAAACTTGCTATGATGAAGCTAATCTATAAACAAAAAAGAAGTACAAGTTAGTTGAAGCTGAAAATCCAGATTATGAGGAATTACTGGAGCAGAACCCATAAAAGATAAAGGAATTGACTAATCAAAAGGAAATATAAGAGATGGTGGATGAGTACTTAAAGCATGATTTTGAGGATGTCATTTCAGGAGGTTTAAAGACCAAATTCAAAGTAATTTTATTTCTATATAGTATATAAATGTGCCTGCTGAATCTTATGGTTTGAGTGATGAGCAGATTTTGTTTGGAGATGATAAATAGTTGAACAACTACATCTCCGTAAAGAAGTTAGCACCATACATGGATTAAAACATTAGATTGAGAAACAGCTATTTCAACAAGAAGATAAAAAACATAAAAAAATCAGTTAAACAAACTAAAAATCTAATAGAAAAAGGTTACGCCAAGTTGGCGAGGATGAGATATATCAACAAAAGAAAAAATAGAAACCTGGCTATCAGAAAAAGATTAGAGAAAAGATTAAAAATTGTAAATCTAAGCAACAAATAAACTTAAAGAGACCATTTCGTGTCAAGTTCAAGATTGCAGTCATATGGAATAAAGTCCGAACAAAATAAATGATTTTTATTGTACCATTAAATTTCAATAGTTGGTTTCCTTGATTTTATTACGCAATAAATTCTTATTTGTAAATATTTATGATAATTAATAGTAATCTTCAGACCCCAGAGAAGCAAACCATCGATTATATTCGTAATATAGCGGGGTATTTCACAGAAGCTCATGAGGAACAAAAACTTGATGACTCCCTAGTTTTTAGTTTTACTTAGAGTGAAAAATCAAAAGCAAAAAAGAAAAAAAAGAAACCTAAGTATGTGTCACCTTACAACCAAAAGGATATTTCTATCAAAAATATAACAAAATCCAAGAAGAAGCCCCCTTAGCATTTGAATGCTTTTGCAAGCATTAACTTAAAATAACTGAAACCTAAATAGTCTACTCCAAAATCATGCAAAAAATCGAGTGTAAGTCATAGGTACATGCAAACACCCTCATTAATCGAAAAAATAGCTCAGAGAGAAATCGATAAGCTGAAGCAAGAAGCTTGTTAACTTTATAAAATACAGTTAAAATAAATGAAGTATAAAGCTTGTCAACTCTGTAAAATGCAGCTTAAATAGAAGAAGCAAAATGTTTGTTAACTGTGTAAATTAAAAAGAAATTAAAAACAGGAATTAACAGATAGTTAAAGAAAAGCTAAGTGGGCAGATTTTTTGTTGCGCTAACGCAAATGGAAAGAAAATATATAAAATAAACTAATGGAAGCAAAGTACCAAGCCATTTCTTAATAAAAAAAATTACACTCTCATAAATTTGTGCCCAAATAATTGCCCCCACCGAATTTAGAAGAGCATATCAGAAAAATAAAAAGATAAAAATTAAAACTCGAAGAAAGATTGCGTTAGTTGTAACCTAATTATTTAAAAAGGAGACAACACAACTCACCCAGTAGAAAAAAATCCAATCAGATCAAGACCTAGAGGCCAGAAGTTTCAAAATAAAAAAGGATTTGTCTTTCCAATTAAAAGGAAATTTCTTTCTTGCTCAAAAGATGATTTTAGAGTCTTTTTATATTCATTTGAGTTTATTTATTTCTGTTTATATAGATCAACTGTATAAAATTTTGCAATTCGATCCTTATAAAACATGGGTGCATGCAGTTAGAGCTCGTTAAAAACTAATTTTCCTAATCTGTATAAAAAATATTCTCCCGAAATCGTTGAAAATCACGCATTCGCAGTCTAACAGTGGGACTATCTTCAAAGAAGAAAAAGGTATATTCTGTAAGAGGCAAAGGATACTCTAAGTGAACTGGCTGTTAGCCTGTTTGCTCCTATAGAAGAACTAGAAGAGATAGCAAAAGCATTTTTTAAGAGAAGTTCAAGTTGAGCTCTGGATTGGGCGTGAGTTAAAATACATCAAACCGACTCAAATTGAAAATTTAAGCAGAAATGTTCTAAGTGAGTCAGTAGTTTTTGTAAATAAAAACCCATCTTTCTAAAAATTTATAATGTTTAGAAGCATCAATTTACGAGTTCATACAGGAAAAGTTTATCTAAGTATAAAAAGAAATCGAAGAAAAAACAATACGTATAAACTATACCGATAAAATGAGAAAAGAATTAGTTGACGAATTTTTATTAAGAGTGAGAAGCCAATCCAAACGTAAATCAAACAATAGCGCGGTGGAAATCTAGACTAAGTTTAGATAACTGTTCAACTAGGAAAATTGCTTGAAAGCTTACAATAAAGTAAAGTTTAACTTCGATCCAATTTATAGTAAACTTGAGAATATTATCGATCTTGTGTAGCAAGGTCGGAAAGAGAGAGATTATCTTAAGAAAGGGAAATTGATTTTGATTTTGAGTTAGTCGGATTATTAGAAGAATATTTAGTAAATTCTTGTTATGGAACATTAATCTTACATCAAACAGAAGCAATAAATGAAGGAAATGAAGGCAGATATCAAGTAGGGGGTATATTCAGTCAAGTATAGATTGTCTTAAATACATAAAAAAGTGAGTGAATACCAATCGACTTGGAGAAAAAATAATAAAAGTTCGCTAAAACCAATAAATTAACCAGCTACAAATAAGATCAAAAGATGATATTTTATCACTAATTCCTAAATATACAAAGTAAATACCTTAATTAAGTTAACGAGTTTGAAATAAGTATATTGGGTTATGTTTTAGATTACAAAGAGATTTTATTTATAATTAAAATTAATCAAAAATAGAGAGGAGAGATGGGTAGTTGCCAAGTTCGATAACCCGCTCAATTCTATAAAATGATTCCCAAAAAAGAAGAGGATGATTTTTGGATCAACCGCATCCAGCTTAATTATTTTCGGAAAAGTGTCACTTAACTCTAAAAATAAATGTGGGCGGAAATTAAAAGATTGGAAAAGCAAGAGATGTAGAAGGTTACGGAGAAGATAGAAGAAATATAGTAATTATTTAAGTAAGAAATGGAAAAATTTAAAAAATTAAATCCCAAGAAAGTGAGGGAATTGAAGCAAGACTAAAGAACGGTCGAAGATTATCTTGGTTGGAGTAAAACTAAGTAAATAATAGAGTAACTACAACTTTAGACATAGCACAGAATACATACAATCAAAGACGAGCTCAAAAACAAATTTAAGATATTTTTTAGATTCATCGAAGCCGACTTACTGAGCAAATATAAACATGTAATATTGAATAGATATCTCGACCAATAGACAGTTGAAAAGATCTATTAGTAATGGAAGTCTAAGAATCAAGATAAGATTAAGAAGGCGATTAATGATCTATAGGTTCAGATCAAGAAGAGAGTTACCAATTAGGAGCACTATAAGATGAGATGGAATACTGTAGTTGATGAAGATTTGTTTGTACAAGTTGCATAATCTAAACCTATAGATCTCAGAACTATTGTGAATGAAGAATCTTAGAATGGTATCACTTGGTGTGGCTTTACTATCTTTTGATGATTATATTAAATTTTAATATTTTACGGTATTTACAGTCATAAAAATCCATAAACTCTTTTTGGAACCATTTTTCTATTTTGGAGTCCGTTAAACTTGAAGTTTATTTAACTTTTGTATGTGTAATTAATAAATTTAAATTAATAATCTTAATATTTCTTAAAGTTTCATAAAATAGGTTTGAACAATCGTATCATTCTTATTTTTTTTCGCAGAATTTAGGATGGATAGTGTTTCTCTTCAGTAATCCTTTTTTCAAACGATTCTCGTATTCTTACAGACCCATTAAACGGGATTCATCGTAAACTGCTTCTGGGATTTTGAATGGCCTAAAAATATCAAAAAAGTTACCAGAATTAAGTTCTGTTAGGCTGTTTTCCGCCATATTTTTGTTCAATTTGTGAGGGATCAATGTTCTCAAACATAGATTTTTCAGTATTATTTTTTGATATTTTGATTTTTTAGACTGTGACTGGGTCCAAAAATGCAGATACAGCCTTCCATGCGAAGTAAATTGTTCCGGGAGCATTTGTAACAAACATTTTGAACAGTCTGCCTCCGTAGTTTTGAGACATTTTGGTTGTGCTGGCCTTAATAGCAGACATTGGAATGTCAGTGACTCCCATTCCACCTAACTCATAAATGATCACCCAATTTTCAACTTGGCCAGGAATGAACATATTTTTTATTACTTCCTCGTGTACATAGATGGTAGCTAAGGTTGCAGTTTCCATATCTTTGACATCGAAGAGAGTTGCATTAAAAACTAGGATAGGCCTAAAGTTTCTGTCTCTACCGCAAGGGTAGAAAAATCCACTCTTCTGAATAACAAGATCATTACCAATAGTTTCTAAACTTTTGTGAAATCGACGGGAAGATAAATTTTTCTGAACTCAAGATGTGCATTAAATGCTTATAATGTTTCTTTGTGCTTGTATCCATGACCCTGAAGGAAGAGCAAAAGACGTTGTTCATTGAAGAATTACTTATCATAATTAACCTTATTTTTTGCTACGTATTCATGAAATTCATTTATTTTTTTGCGTTCGTATTCATCGTGCTCGATCTGTCCGAAATAAAAGAAACGAGTTCCTTTCTTTCCATCTTCTGTCTTCTACTCTTTCTCTTGATAATGGATAGGTTACTGTTGGGGAAAAACAGATAAGCTTTTTCGTGGACTACAAGTGGTCCATATGTTGAATTAGCAGATTCCATTGAAGTTCAAATAACAATACAATTTTAATAAACAAATTGAAATTAAATGCCTGAATATCTCAATAAACTTAAAGATTTTTATGATGAGAAATAAAAATGAGCCTCAATATAATATTTATAACGTGAGCAATGGACGCAAGTATATATTTGATCATTTAGATGGCATTAATTACTATAAGGGAGTTTTACTCTGCTCTAGGCCCAACGAGAATCCTTCGATAACTAAAAAAAAGTTAATTTTGGAATATTTAGAGAATTTTGTGGAAGAGTCTATGCTCAAGAACAACTCGGTTTGGTTCCGGTCAAGGAATACAATGAGCATAAAACAAAAAAGAGAGTATTACCTGTACTTAATAATCATAAGAAATGGCTTTAGAAATTTAAAAAGGAACTTCACGATAAAAAATCATAAGAGGAGAAGTAAAAGGAAAAGGCTCTACAGCGGCTTTAAAAAATCAAACAAGAGGGATATGAGGAGAGATAAAAACTAAAGAATTCAGCTATATAAGACAATAACAAAAATAAAGAAGAATTGGCTTCACCCGTTAAAAAACAATAGCCTAACTTAAAGAGAAAGTAAAAGCCTGCATGGGCAAAAACAGCTCAGTAAAATGAACAGACTTAATAAAAGTAAGTGGATGAACTGTTAGATTTCTTTAATCAATAAAAAGAGACTGAACTTAAAGACTACGTAACTGACGGAGACGTCAAAAATATTCTTCTGTAACTAAAAACTAAAATATAAAAGTTGAAAGAACAGGAGAACTGGAAAAATAATCAATTAAAGAAAATTGATGATGACAAGAAGAATTAAGAGTAAAGAGAGAAAGATAAAAATGATGATGTTTTGAGTAGAATAAGCAAGCAATCTGGAGCTCAGTCCATTTCTAGTCAAAAGACAGCGGAAAGAATACAGGAGCTGTAAAAAAAGAAAAAAGATACAGAGTGGGACAAACTAACAGGAACTTTAAAGAAAACAATGGCGAGTGTGGACTAGCAAATTGCCAAAAATATATCCGATTAAGTGCTTAGAAATTACCCGAATTTTAAACATCATAGTAATCAATCGATCCGTCAACTCATCGAAAAGCATGCACATTAGCAGATAAAGTTATGATTTTATCAATTCTCTTAGTTTAATTCGCTTAAGATGATCTAAATCACTTTACAAAGCATCAAATAAGATTTTTCTGCTCCAAGAGAGATTGTAAGGATTTATTTGTATGCATCTCTTGCAAGATGTTGCTACCACCAATTAGCTATCCATCGATGTAGAGTTGAGGGAATGTAGGCCAATTTCTGTATTTTTTGGCTTCTTCTCTGATGATTGGGCTTTCCAGAACATTTATGGATTTATATTCGGACAATGCTAACTAAGTTAAAGAGTACCATAATATTTAAGAAGTTGAACTACAAAGTTTGAATAGCCACATTATGGTGCATGTGGAGTCCCTTTCATAAAAAGGACAACTTTGTTTTACTTGACCCATTTATCAATAATGAGCTGGGCATTTTCTTTGGTGATTTATGCGGGGTTATAAGCGTCTACTGAATTTTATTCAGAGAATCTGAAGTGAGTGTAGAGGGTGAGGGGAGTATATTTATTCGTGAGTGTTCTTCTGAGGAATGTAGCTATCATAAAGTATAAACTTTTATAATTTAAGTTGTGGTTATCTAACTATTTTAGTTTAATTATTTAACTTCGAAATATTATGAGGAGATGAGAATCAATGCATCTCTAAAATGTACATTTTTCGAAAATCAAGCAAATAGAAACGAATCAGGACTTCCACTAAATGTAAATGTAAAATTAAAATTAATAACATTAATACTCAAATATTCCAACTGTGGTCGTTGAGTTTCTTCTAAATCTATGTTTTCGCAATTAAACTACACTCTCATCCATAGAAAATAGTGTTTCTTTAAAATAAAGCTACCTTATTCGAAAATACATTCATTTTATGTCAAAACCAATAACAGATATCGATGTTTTAGGATAATTAAAGGATAGAGAATCATTTAATATCCCATAAATTTTTATACGGCAATCCAATGCCAGAGGTATGCACTTTGTTCTCTTCTGCTGGGGCGAGATAGGAAAATCTAACTTTGGGGACTTGATTGGTGGTGATAACAGTTTGAGTGACAGTGGTTGCAGGAGGGACATTAGCTGATTAAGTGATTCTTTACGTGGAGGTGTGAAGGTTAGTGGTGGTTGTTTCTTATCTGAGATGTCAATATAGACTTATTTTTTTTATTCTTCAGCTGAGCAGCAACTGAAGAATGGTTTTTTGATGGGAGCAGGTTTAGAAGTCATCTCTATTTTTAATTTATACAATAAAATGAATAATTATTATTTTTTAAAGATAATCTACCTTCCAAATAAAACGACCACCATTTTTAATATTTTACTGATCAATAATTTTCTATAAGACTTAGAACTGTTTTAAACGCATTATAACAAGCTTAAAAAACTTAAAAAAAAAAATAGAGTACTCTTTTTGAAAAATAATTATTTGAAGCTTATCGATTGATTTTTTAAATTTTTGTCTTTACCTTTGCGGATAATATATTGAAGTATTAATGAGCGTGTTTAGCTGGTTTCTTTAGGAAAAGCAAGAAGCACCTCCTCTCAAATTTATACCAAAGATAAGCATCAATCCAAAATCTAACCTCTACATTGAAGTTGAGCCTAAGGATCCTACTAATTTCTCAAATATAGTCATCACAGCATTCGCATCTCCACAAGTACGTTCAATAATCCCCATCAGAGTGTAATGGAGTCGCTTTAAATTGAAGTCTGAAGCTATGCATTCCGTTTAAAAAATCCATTGTCTTGTAGGTAACACTTATATGTGCGAACCGGGTGATGTTGGTGGATACATAAAAGCAGTGGTTAGATCGGTAGATGAATCGCTTAAAGCATAGGCCGAGGTGAAAATAGGCCCTATTGGTATCGATGTTATGATGAAAAGGATAATTTAGGGTAATTTGTATTCAGGTAGTTTGGAATCAAAGGTAGTAGTTTGTAAGAAAGATAAAAAAAATAATGTCTAGCTTAGGCTCAACACCCGAACAATGGAATTTGTAGATTTGATGAGTCATAGCAAATTAGTCAAACAGTATTCCATTTCTTAGCCAAAAATAGAATTAAACCCTAAAGATCCAACACGTGTTTACCTAAGATTTGAGATGGACCAGATTAACTAGGTGAGAGAATGGCTTAACAATATTTTTAATCTTTAAAACAAAAGTTTGGAATAGAGCTCCACGTCAATCAAAATACAGCATTCAAATCATTCATCAAGTACTTCTCGAATGAAGCTTTTTCAAAAATCACAGGGACCATGTATCAACAAAATAGAAGTAAGATTCATCTCAAGAAATTCAAGGGATCTGTTTCTTTTCACTCATAAAGCTTTTATTTGCAGAGAGGATATGAAAAATTCACTGTATCTTCAAAGAATATAAACCCTTCAGAATATAGTTACTTAGGAAGATTATTATAGATTTTTGAGTTATATCTCGCTCAAAAATGAAATTATCAGGTTGGCAGATTTCGCAAAAGAACTAGAAGATGATAGAAATGCAAAGGTTAAAGATTTAGTAGCTATGGAGGAATCCATCGGTTAAATGACTTTGACTTATTTGAAAATTATTGAAGATAAGGGCAAACATGATAATATCGACTTTGAACATTCATACTCTCAAATCAGCATTGCGCGAGAGGAGATAATGAATAAGAAACACTTAAGAGAGTTAAAAGCCTAAAACTAAAATTTGAAGCAAAGACTGAGAGAAATGAATGAGTAGATAGAATTGTTGAAATTTTTTAAAAAGGAAGATAACTAATCAATGATTTTTAACCAAACTAGCAATCCTTTTGCTAAGAAGAACAACAATAATCTTAGTGTTAGTTATCAACAAAATGACCAATCCCCTTAAACCAATAAGGTTAATCGTAAAAATATGTACGAGATGAGTGTAAACTACACCAAGTTATTGTAAGAAAATAACTAACTTAAACGTCAGATGATGACTAAAAAACGTCAGCCAAATAATCTATAGCGTTCCCAGAACATGATGGAAATTTTAGGAGATTTGGACTAAAAGTAAGAGAAAGAGACCAAAATATTTGAATATTAGAAGAAAATTGCATAATATCAAAGTAGCCTAACATTATTAGGCCAATAAAACGAAAAATTGAAGAAGAGGATTGATGAGATGCTTGAATCAAACCAAGGCCATAATCGATTAGGTGGACTATCCAAGTCAAACAGATCGATTTCTATCCAATAGAGCAGTATTATCAACAATTCCTTAATGAATCAATCGGGAACTTCTGCTATTAGCGAATCTTTTATGAACCAAAGCATTACATCATAAGTGGCGATGATGAAACTTTAGGAAAATTTACGTTCCCTGAGTACTTTGAACACTAAATTGCAATAAGATACTACCCGTTTGAGAAGATAGAGAGATTACTATCGTAGTGAGCAAAAGAAGTTGTAAAATCAAATCAAAATGTATGAAAATAAACCTTTGGATAGATCAAACTATTACCTTTAAAACTCAACTATTTCAAAATTCAAAGAAGAAAATGAGATTTTGCAGAATTAAAAGAAATCTTTAATGAAAAAGCTGTAAAGTCTATCTAAGGAAAATGCAGGCAATATTCGAGAATAATTTTTGCAAAAGTAGAAAAAAATAAAATAGTATGAGTTAATTATAGATCGTTTGAAACTTGAAAATATAGCACTCCTGAATGAAAATTAGTAGAAAGCATCAAAAAGCGATGAAACTTAGTTTTTCACTGCGGAAAACATCAAACTTAAAAAGATAAACAGTGAGTTACTTGAACAAATAAAAAGTCTCAAATTATAACTAGAAATAAGAAAAGATAATCTCTATAACAGTCGAGTCATTTAAATGTAAAATGAGCTCAGTATACTCAAAACTACACCTTCATCTGGTTCAAATAATGATTATAAGCAGTTGCTGGATCAAATCAATGAGTTAACCAAAAATAATACTCGGTTAAAACAGGAGAACTAAGACAAACAGGTAAAAATTGACCATCAAACTGTTACAATTTAGAAACTGATGAGAGAAAGTAGCAAAAGTCAATAGCTTCATATGCCAAAAGGAAATGTTTCTTCAAGTGCAAGCACCAAAGAAAAAGCTTATTCTTAGAAACACAATCAAGCAACTGTTTAAGAGATCGAAAAATACAAAAGAGAAGTCAAAAAATTACAAGAAGAGATAATTTTCATCAAAAAAAGCTCAGATGCTATCAACAGGTCAAGAGACTTGACTCTATAAATGGATGGATATTATGAATAAAAAATTGAGGTCATGAAAAAATAACTTGAAGCACTGTACGTGTAGAACTAAAATCTAAGTAAAATGTGTGAACGTTATGGCAAGGATGCCCGTGAGGCAAACAAGTAGCTAAACAAATGGAGGGAGAAGGCTATGGAGTTGATGAAAGCGAGGATGTAGTAGAGTAGTTTGATATCAAATGATCTATGAGGTACTTAATGAGATTTGCAAAATTTATGTTTATTTTAGTTATAGTAGACATAACGAATATATTATATTCATAAAGTATTATGTTTGATCTGTATTTGGCCTTGGTGCCAGCGTTCTCCATAATAATGTTACTCAACTTCTTGTCTCTAAAACTCGCACTCAGAGACAACGTTACTCTATCAAAAATATATAACAAGAAACAATCTTTTGAGCTTATGCCAAAACAAAGTTAAGAGCAATCTGCAATCAAATCAACTTTAAAATTTATGCTCCTCAATTTTACTCCTTTGTAATTCTTTGTTGTAAGAAAAGCAAGATATAAAATACCATTCTTTCTAGCAATCTCAATCATAACACTAGCAAGTTACTTCATACAGACACCTTTTGTCTTTGCTTTCATCGGGAGTGTATCATACTTCACTTATTTTTTGGTGGCGATGGCGACTCATAGATCATTGAATGAGGAGACAAAATCAGAGTAATCTACGATATACAGATAGAAATATTTGCAGATAATATTTGGTGTTATAAGTATACTGATAAATGTACTAATTATGGGGATCATCTTCAAAAATTATAAAAACTCTCAGCTTTCTTCATTCATTTTGAATGCATGTGTTAGTATAGCTTTAGACAGTTTTATTGCAAGGCCAATATTGATAATTATGATTGGTCTCCCTTTAAGTAAGAGTATAACAGTCACAAATTATGTTACTTAATGCCAAAAGCAGATGGAACTTTTGCAAGTTTATGAGGAGTTTAGATAGAGGGAGATGCTTTCTAAACCTGGAAAACAGCTATCTCCTAGCAAGATACCAAGAAAAATACCCGTTGATTTTTAAATAGAACCAATTCCTATCAATCATTAAAAAATTGTGAGGAACATAGATATGTTAAGAAAAATAAAAAAAGATCGAACACTTACTCCCATCAACAGTAAAGCTGAGAGAAATATTTAATGTTAGCTTAGTATTAATAGTTTACTTAATTCAAATAAAAAGGAGTAGGATCAAAATATTTAAGATGTATTATAAAGTGAGGATAATAAAGAGAATGCTGAGCCTTAAGGTAGTTTACCAACAAAAAAGAAATTTATTAACTAAAATTTGATAAAAATAAATCCAAGTCTGCAAGAACAAATTGGAAACTAAGAAGATATAGCGACCTAATAAGCAGTGGAAGATAAAGTTAAATAGGAGATCTATCATATTGCAAACCATCAGTATGATGACATTCCACTCAATTTTGAATAGGATGAACCTGCAAAAATAAGTAACTCATCTTCTCATCCAACTTCAAGACAATAAGCGTTAAAAATTTGTTTAAATGGTTAAATCAACCTTGACTAACAATATCATTTCAACTAGTAAGAAGATATAGGAACAGATAACTATCGAAAAAGAAGGGACTTACAAAGTATTGACTAAGGCTATAATAAAACTTCATTTGGAATTCTTGAGATCAAACAGCAAAACCATACGTATCGTCCAAGTGATTAAATCGAGGAAATTGATCTAAACAGTCCAGAAAAGAGAAAAAGATCAATTCATGTTGAACATAAAGAATAATCAAAGCTCGATGTGGTAAAACGCAAAAAGAAGAAATTTTCACTTGATCAGAATCAAAATAGAGTAATTAAGTTTACATCTGGAGAGCCATACCTAGAGTATCTACCAAATATGCTCACTAAAGACAATAAGGTATTTTCTCAAAATATTTAGGCGAAAAAGTCGCAGGGCTTAGGTAAAAAGGAGATAATAGGTGACATTAGAGCGACTAACAGCCTAAAACGTCCAAATAAGAAATTATTAGATATTTAAAACAATGAAAACGTAGTTCCTGAATTCAGAATTGAGGAGTTATGACAGTTTTGATAAATTTTTGATAATAATATCACTTTTACTTATGAGGGTTTTATTTTATAGTTAATAAGTTTAATATAAGCAATGAGTTACAACTCTTTCGACTATTACAATCAAATAAGACAATATCAACTGCATTTGCAGAAAGTGGCTAATCCTTAAACTAAAGTTCCCAAACATGAAGCCTTCAAAACTCAAAAGCCTAACATATAGCGTGCTAAGGAGTACCAGAGAAACAGGAGGATAGAGTAAATCGAAAGATAAAATGAGCATATTATGTCCAAACTGATAAATATTAATAAGCGAGGTATGCAAATTTCAAAATCGACTTCTAGTTTGAGCCTACCAAAAATAAAAAAATAAGTAAGTATTCCGCTTTATGAGTAAGAAAATAATCAAATAGCGAGAAGGATTATATAGAGTAAATCGAGTATTAACACTCTTGGCATGATTGATAGATATCGTAGTGTGGAGTTAAGAAAAAAGAATATCTCGAAATACCATACTCAGGATGGGGTACTTGTGAATCGTAAAAAGTATTTAGCTGAGTTGATGTTGCTTAAGAAGATGAGAGTGAGTGAGGTAATGGGGAACAGTAAATGATTTATTTATTATTGATTTAAAGAGAATTAACTATAATTCAAACTTTTGTTAAATTGAATTAATCCGTTATCAGATGGGAAACAAAATGACTGAAAATGGTCCAGATACACTCTTGGAACAAATTAACCAACATTACGAGAAAGTTTAGCAAGATACCAGAGGATTGGTTTTGTTAAACAGGGAAACACAGAATAACTATCTCCTCAAAGATTATACATTTTGCAGCCAGAAACAATACTAGAGTAAAAAGAAAGAACTGCAAGATCTTGTGAAAGCAGGACCAAAGGAATACGTAATTAGTCCTGTTCGAATATAAAGCAATGTTTTTAGTAGTTTCTGTTCGACTTCGTATAAAATTTACGCCATTTTTGAGTATCCACAGGTAACACTCAAAGAATAGATTTCAGCTAGACAAAAATAGAATAAAAACTTCGAAGAAGATGAACTGTGGAGCATACTTCAATCCTGCACAAATGCTTTGAGTGAATTGAAGCCTTTGGTGAGTTTGAACTGCAATTAAATTTTTATAAACCCTGATGGTCAGCTCAAAATCATACATGATGACCTAGTAGATTAAAATTATAGAGCAGTTTTGAGTGATCAGATTTACTATGCACCTTAGAAAATTAAAAATTTTAACAAACTAGATACTGAACTAGGTCTAAGAAAGTAATCTATCTTCAGTTTGGGAATGACATTGCTTGAAGCTGCAATTTTGGAGTCAGTCTCACCATGTTATGATTACATCAACTGTAACTTTTCGTAAGAATGTTTGAATTAGATGTTATCTTAGCTATCAACAAGGTACTCACCTGAATTAATTGAAACTTTGAGTAATATTGTTGAGACGAATCCTAATAGAAGGGCCTCTTTGATGTAAGTTCAAAAAATGCTTGAAAATTTTTGGAAAGCAGAATAGGAAAATTATTTCTAGGAAAGTAAGTAGAATCAATTAGTTAATAATGGAAAGTTACAGACTTAACGGAGCTAGCAATACAAAAAATAGGAGAAAACTCCATTAAATGATAAATGTTTTAATTCTTCAAGACCAGTTAAGAATGATTAGAAATAAAAAGTGGGAGTTGGAAGAGCATCAAAGACGAAGTAAAGATAAGCAACTATTCCAGACTAACTCCCTTCTTTTAAGTTATAAAAGCCAAGACAAGACGAAGGAATATCTTCAATGACAACACCCAAAAATCAGCTGACTCTAAAATAAAATCACTTGTATACTGATCCTAAACTACTGGAGATGATCAAAAAAGATCTTGAAGATATAGGGAAATTGAAACAAAGTGCATTTTGTTAAACTTCCAAATATACTTACATGTATCCACAGACTTAATCTATTTTAAATTCTATCAGAAACTTTGATACTTAGTCTAAAGTTCAGATTGCACAGTCAATTACTTCTCAAACACAACCATTTCATAATACTCAACCTCTTGAAATGATTTAGAGAGATGCTGTTTTTTCAAAGAAAAGTCTTGAATCATCACTTATAAGACCTACGATGAAGAAGAAATCTCCAGAGCTTATTTTCACTATTTAGACATACTAAAACGGAAGAAGATACGAAGGAACTACTCTGAATGGTAGGAAACATGGAAAAGGGAAGTTGATGTTCGAAGATGGAGCTTATTACTAAGGAGAATTCTTTGAAGACAGAATGAATGGAAAAGGAACACTTTACTACCGCTAAAACTATCCAGCTTATTAAGGTTAATGGGTGAATGATCAGTTCCAAGGAAAAGGAATACTCTACAATTAGAATCCTCAACCATTGAATATAGAGTATGACTTCTCGAATATGGAGTAAGTTGAGGAATATTGGATAAAATATGAAGGTATTGATTTCTTAATTTAGGTTAATTCAGACAAGACAATAAATCTGGAAGGGGCAAACTATACTTGACAAACGGCTAGATTTTTGAGGGAGAATTTAATGAGGATTGTGCGAATGGTAAAGGTAGGTATCATTGTTTGAATGGAGAAGTAATTGAGGGTATTTGGAGATAAAATTTGCTGAGTTAGGTATTTCAAGCACAATGATATATAAATATTATAGAATGAAGCAATCATTTTATTATCTTATTGTTCTTCAGTTCGTTTATATTTTTGATTTCGTTGACTTCCTCTTTCAGTTTTTCGATTGCATTATAAAATTTTTATAGTTTAAAACTGCCCTTAACTTTGTTTTGCTATTCTGTCCTCATCAAACTTTGTCTTGTTTTCTACTTTATGAGGCTGTCATTACTTTTAGTTACAGCTAGAATTTTTTGCTTGTAATCTTAGATCATCTGTTTTTCAGTTACCTTTGGATTTTTAGGAGTGCTGGCAGATGAAGCGTTGATTTAGTTGAGAATGCTGATTGTTTCGACTATTTGATTGCATTTTTAAAGATGTGGGCTACTTTTTTTGGATCTTTATGGTGAGTTAATTACTTAATAGATATTAGATTATTTTACTCTTTACTCTAATTTAAGTTAGTTAGTTTTGGGTTAGCTCGATTTGAATTAGCTTGATTTGATTTAGTATTTTTAATCAGGTGTTTTTATTTACATTACAGGTGAAATATTGTTTATCTCATTCTAGATGGTTTGGATGTTGCTTTGGAAAGTTAATAAACTGTTAACTTGTTCATCAGTTTTACTTTAGACTTCTTTTTTAGTCACACATATCTATTTTTCCAAGTTACTTTATTTAACGATACCTTTATTGCAAGTCTACTGTATTTTGCTGATGAAATCTAAAACCATCTTCCTCTGTAAGTTCATTTGTTAAAGTACAGTTTTCTTAAACATTATGAACTCTTCTTTGACTTGTAAGATTATTTTTCTGTTCACTTAATGCTAATGAATGAAATTACGGATACCTTCCGTTTTTATGTTCCTAACATGCTCTGAGTTTAAAGAAAAGCATGACTCTCTGTTATTGAGGTTGACAAATGGATTTTTCTCTTATTTTTTGGAAGTGTTATTGTTAATAATCATAGATGAACTTGGAATCAGATGTTAATTTGCCGGGATCGAGGCTCTTAGATTAGGTTTAGGAGTAATAGACTTTTAATTTTTATGTTAAAATCTTGATAATTTTAATCTGTCCACAGACGAATTCAGTAGCCTTGATTAATTAGGTCCCTTTTTGAATGGAGAAAACCGTTCTGGCAGTTGATAATTTGAATGAATAACTGTACACTCTTTGTTGTTATTTTTTGTTTAGACTGAAACTTTCCACAGAGGCAGCTTTTTGGTATGAGAAACGTTGGATATAACACTCATCAATAAATGACAAATTTATAGATTTATAATAGAGCTGAATCACCCAGAATTTTTCTATCTATATAATTAATTGTAAGTGGGGGTATGAAGGAGTAGGAGGTATCGAGGGGCAAGAAAAATTGGATGAAACTCAAGAGCATTATCTTAAATAAAAATTTAGCACATAAACAAAAAGATAAGAAGATGTCACTGTTCATCAAGGATGCCCATGTTTCAGAGGGCAAAATTATAACACATTACAAGTACAAGGATTTTATGTTTGTGCAAGCTGCCCCTCAGCCTATTTTCAAGGAACTTGTTACATTTTAAAGTGATATTGATGCCACAGGAAAGTGGATATGGGAGGCATAAGAAGTAGCAGCTTACTATTTTATACATGAATACTAAAGATTTCTAAAGATATGGAAAAATAAAGAAAAGACATTTGGAAAACATCCACTTAGAGTGTTATAATTAGGAGCTGGATGTAGTGGACTTGCAGGGATAACAATTACAAAATAAATAAACAGAAATACCCCTTAAATTTAAGTAGAGCTTATTCTTTCTGACGGGCAAATAGAAAATATCGAATATCTCAACTTAAATATATAGCTTAATGGCCTTAATAGACATAAAAATCAGAGTGTCTATTTGAAATGGGGTGCGCATAGTATTAGAAGTAGTTTGGGTTTGTAGGAGAGTTATGAACAAACATTTGATTTGATTGTTATCTGTGACTGTGTATACTTCACTGATTTCCACAAATAACTGATGAGTGAGATAGATTACTACCTCTCTTAAGAGGGGACTGTGATTTTGGTGAATCCTTCGCGGGGTGATTCAATGAATCAATTTTTGTAACTTTCACATTTGTGGAATTACAAGAGAAAACTGCTTGATTTTGAATAATAAAGATTCAAAAACGAATACATCAAAATTAGCAAATCTTAAACTTTTGATGAGCAAAAGCATAGATTTTATTTTATCGAAATGCAGAGGAAAAATAGATAAATGCAAACGCTATGATCTTTGTAAATCTCTTTTTTCACAGATCTATAATATACAAAATAAAGGGAGTTATGATATACTTTTGCTCTAATTTAGGCTTGTTTTTAAATCTTTTAATTTAATTTAGAAAAACTATAGAAATTTCGTTGTCAAAATTGAATCCTGATTGGCAGGCTGCAGAAATACACGGCAAAGCGACAGTACCTGACATACATGATCACACTAAACCTAAATCCGATACGCTTATCTGTCCTTGTTGCCTCAATATCATACATAAGGAGCCTGCTTCTTTATGCGAAAATTCGAAATAGTTATAGTTTTTAGGATTTGGGTTCCCTCTTTTCTACGTATTTCTGAAGTATTGCATTCTTTTGTTACTATTATCTGACTGTAGTTATAATGGAATATAACTATATTGATCAATAAGCTGAGGTTCTTCGATTTGTAAACAATTAACCAATGGATGCACGAGTATTATGGTAATGTTAGCGAGAATACAAAAAACTGTGTAGTGTGAGTAAGTGGTTGTAAGACTATTGTCGTTTATTGTTCATCTCTGCATATTGGTATACGTTCGCGATCTGATTATTAAACTAGAAATTATGATGATGAAAGAACTTGCTCTTTATCAGACTACTCTTTGATGATACATGATTTACCGAAACGAAAAGGTACGAAGAAAAATCTGGTAAAATTCTTAGATAAATGCTTTGGAAAAGTACCCTACCATATCACTTTTCTGCCTGATTATGAGGAATTTTATGAGATGGAGTAAATTTGCAACGAGGTTACGAATCAGATCAAAGCTGCTATGAAACTACCCTAAAGTTGATAAAATTAGCAACAAACCAAAGAGTTACAAAAGGAATTATATCGGAACGAGAGAAAGCTAGAGGAATACTGCAACAATGAGTTATAACTCTAGAAAAAAGATGAAGTTCTTGCTGAGAAACTTATCTTTTCTTGCGAAACTGAAGATGATAAATGTTACATACTTTAGAAATTTGAAGAAATTAGTCAATAAAAACTAAGATAGCATTTCTAAATTCCACCCGAGGAAGAATGTGCAATAAAAATCGACTAAGCTCCAGAGCCGAAGTAGATCAACTGGAAGCATATCAACTATCCTTCACACAAACGAGTACTACGTATGGTGCTAGGATGGTTAATGACCTTTGCTTTTTTATCAGTAATAACTGTGATATTCTTCTTCACTCTTTCATAAAAATCAGTCCTAATTGAGCATGCAACATCTCACTCAACTCAAAGTGATGCATCACATAGTTCATATGGAGTGGCTATTTTTATAGTATACTTGCCCATTCTGTGTGTAATTTTGTTCAATAAATTCATCATGGGAATGGTACTTCATAAAATATGTGTTTTCGAGTTACATTAAACTACAGCACAGTAGTAATTCCATTTCGCTCTTAAATACTCCGTTGGACTATTCTTTACGACTGCTCTGATGACTCTAGCAGTTGAAGATATCAAATTTGGTAACTTCTACTCTCATCCTTATGGAGTGATAGAGTAAGAAACTGTAATGTTCATAATGAATGCATTTTTTGTTCCTCTCATTTGGTTGATCAATCCTTGGCAGATTCATGTGCTTATTAAAAGAAAAATGAACTATGGACGTAAAGATCTTACTCAGAAATAAGCTAATAAAGTAATGGAGAATTTACAGTATAATATGGGTAAAAGATACGCAGAGATACTTTAAATCATGTGGTTCACATATCTCTACTCCTCTCTTATACCTCTTGGCGGATTTTTCTCAACAATCGGACTCTGCCTCTACTATTGGGTTGATAAGTACAATTTGCTGCGAAGATCAAGTGTCAACTCAAACATAGCAGGTGAGTTGTCTCTACATGCTATGAAGCTACTTGACTTTACATTGATCTGTAAGCCAGTTGGAGAAATTTTGTTTGATTGCCAGATCAGAGATTCTTACAATAAGGCTTCAGTTGTAATGTTAGGAGTAGGAGTTCTTTATCTTATCTTACCAATTGATTCAATTTTAGAGTACATTCATCCTTAGAAATTTAATAATGAAGAAAAACATTTGCATGATGTTGAGTAGAATTTCAGAGAGAACTATCAAACTCTACATCCTATTTTTTCGTTGAAAAAGTAAAATCAGGATAGACTTTTTGCAGCTTTTAAAATACTCGATTATGCCATGGAAAATTAAAATACTTAGCAGTTCTTAGTGAAAAATAAGTAAAGAATAGAGATCTAATCAATACAAATATCATCATCTGAAAACAAATCGCCACATAATGAGCAGGTTCATAAAGGAATGATTGATGCGGCGATGTCATAAAGTCGTTATTCAAAAAGCAAAACTATTTTCCTTTCAAGGACAAGGGAAAGAAGGAACACTATCTGAAAGACGAGATGTGATTAAATTCAATGATCATTTTTCGATATCAATCTCTATTTTTTATTTAGTGTTACTCCTGTTCAAAGACGAATTTTGAGATTTATCGGTACTGAAGATACATAAGAGTAAAAACCATCAATTAGTTTAATACCTCATCAAACAATTTATAAAATTTTCTATTTAGAAATCTATAGATTAATGGGTAGTTCTCATAGCAGCAGGTAAGAAAAACCTCGTCTAATAAAAAAATAAAAAAAACAGCCTCATTAAAATATAGCTCCTTTGGATTGTAAACCTCCCTCATACACGAAAAGAATATTATTGAAAAAAATTACAGAAAAGAGTCAATAAACAGAAAATGCATAATCTTTTTCTGTTAAATAAATACCAGTCTAAGTGAAACCTGTATAGATCCATATCTCCGTAAATCCTTATGAACTGGGGGCAGACCTACTTGAAGGCGGGATACCATTATTCGATCCTGCACCTTCGAGACAAATTAGTACTTCTTCTTCAAAATGATAATAATGATATAAAGTAAATAAAGTGGATGATCAATCAAATATTTTATCTTCGTTTTCTTACCAATCTTCGAGAAAATCATCATCATCTTTTACTTACTCTTCGGAGTAAAAAAGGGGTATTTTATCTTTAGTCACTTAAGTACCCAAAAACTTATGAAATTTTTGCTTCGCTTCAACTTTTACTCCTCTTACCTTGCTTGTCTTTAACTTTCCTATTTGAATTCATCCGGCGTAATTTTTGAACTGACTATTAAAGGCGCTTTATTTTTTTGTTTTTAAACCTACAATAACAAATTTTGAGCACCAGAGCCAAGACAATCCAATAGACTTTGTTATAAAAATTACCTGAATAGATTGAACGGATTGATTTTTCCTTACTTAAGGAGCATAAAAGTGAAGCTCACAGCCTAGAGTGATATTTACAAGAAATCGTCGAGGTTGTCTGCCAATGAATAAGTAGAACTTGAGATGAATTGTTGATAGTTCGCTATTCGGAGTGCATAGACGATAGATAGAAGTACTGCAAAAAGTAATGATTTGAGACTGAGTTTAAAAAGTATTCTATCGATATTATTATTAGGCTAATTTGAAGTGATGTTATAAATAAATGAATTGACTAAATCAAGAATAAAGCGATTTTGAAATTCCTCATTATATTATCTTAATGAAGTATTTTATATTATATTTCTGTGCTTAGGAAAATCATTACGCAGTCTTTCAGATAGTTTTATAGTTAATGTGTAAAGTGATAGATTTTATAATTTGTATAAATCATTCTTTATGTCTACTGTTGCGAGCTGCCTTTGATTTTCTTCTTTAACTGACTGGTTGCTTAGTGTATCTCTCAAAAATGCTGTCTACGTTGATAATTTTTGGTTTATGATCCTCTCTTAGCAAAGCGAAGTTGTTCATAAATGAATCAGGAACAAACATTTTAACTAAAGCAGCCCAGATCACACCAGTTACTCCGATTAAAATGCATTGGAAGTGTTCATGTATCTCAAGAGGAACAAGTTTGAATGCTTAGCCTCCAAATTCTACGATCAAAATTTGGCAGATAAAGATACCGATTACGATAGCGATGAAGAGATAATTGTCAAAGAATTATGTGAAAATGTTAACTTCTTATTTCTTAAGCTTACGGCAGTTCAAGAAGTTGAACACTTGCAAAAATACAAATACATTAAAGAAAAGAGAAAGATGTTAACCGTTTTCGTGACTCCATTAAGCAAATTCAATATCAGTTACATCTGCAAAATTTTTAACACCGAAAATCTCGTCTCCTTTGAACAAGATAATTGTGAGAACAAAGCATTGGTAGATAGCATTGAAAATAATGACTCTCCACATCTGTGCTGTGATAATGTGTTCTTTTCTGAAATAAGGCATTCTTTTCAAGAGTTAGTTTGATGGTGGTTAAGTAGCTAAGGCGAGAGCAGCTAAAGTATCCATGATCAAGTTGACCCACAACATCTGAATTGGAGTGAGAGGTGATCTTTTCAAAATGACTGAACTGAGAATAGCCATGAAAATTGCCACAATGTTGACTGTCAGTTGGAATTGAAGGAATTTTCTGATACAATCGAAGATGTTTCGACCGTATTTGACTGCAGTTATAATTGAGCTGAAGTTATCATCAAGTAAAATTATACCTGCGGCTTCCTTTGCAACTTAAGTGCCTGCAATACCCATAGCAAAACCAATATCTGCCTTTTTGAGAGCAGGAGCATCATTTGTTCCATCTCCTGTCATGGCAACGACGTTGTTGAGTTGTTTGAGGCCTGTTGCAAGTAGATACTTGTCTTGAGGAGAAGATCTAGCAAGTACACGAAGTTCACTGACTATTTTTTCAAACTTTTCTATATTTTCGACAACATCTTTCATTTGAGGTTTCTTTTCTCCATGTTTTCCTCCTTTATCATCTTAATCATCGCTATCTTTGTTATATTACTCATCATCTTAGTCAATAGGGACTTATTTAATACCTCCTACTAGAGTTCTGAACTATTTTCCTTACATAACTACATAATAGTTCTTTTATCCTTCATTTTTAGGACGAACGAAGTTGCTTGGAATAATATGAGCATCTTTGGCAATGGCAGTTGCAGTCTAGATGTTGTCTCCTGTGACCATGCGGACTGTGATGCCTGCTTTTTTGCAGTTAAGGACTGCATCTGGTACAGCTTCCTTGAGAGGATCTTTAATACCAGCAACAGCCAAAACAATTAAATCCTGTTCCAATTTTTAGAGTTAAGCTGGATCTTTGATCTCAGATTGTTCTTTAGTGATTTATTTATAACAAAGTAGGATGTTTCTCAATGATTGTTGTGAAAATTCACTGACAGTTTGGTCAAATTCTTTCCTGTAAGAAGAAGTGATTTCTGTGACAGCTGCAGATTTATTAATAAAGTGTCTACAGTTTTCAATTAAGATTTCAGGTGCTCCTTTGGAAAAGAGATAGTATCTTTGTTTTTGTGGGTGATAGAAAATAACTGACATTCTTTTTCTCTATGAACTAAAAGGAATTGTGTTGATAGCTTTAGTTGATTCTCTGATTTCAATGTAGTTGTAGCCGAATTTGTAGGCCATTTCGAGTAAAGCGCATTCTGTTTTGTTACCGATTTGTTTAAATTTGCCACCTTTTTCGATGATGGGGTGTGCGTCTGAGTTGATTGCGATACCGTAACTCAATAGTTCCTTGAGATTTGGGTTGATAACCTTCTAATCTTTTGTAAATTTATCAACGATCGTATCCAAAGCCCATAATTTGGTAACTGTCATTTGATTTTTAGTTAGAGTACCTGTTTTATCACTACAAATATTGTTAGCTCCACCCATAGTTTCACAAGCTTGTAAATATCTTACCAAGTTGTTCTCATCTTTCATTTTACCAACACTATAAGCCAAAGAGATAGTAACAGCTAAGGGTAATCCCTAAGGAACAGCCATTACAATAAGACTGACTGCAATGATTACATACTAGATGAATTTACTAAGGAAGGCGAGAGAGAAGATAGGATGCCCGAATTTGAAACAATCAACGATCAAATGCATAGTCAAGGCAGCTAGAGTTACGGCTGCTGCTAACATACCGACTTTACCGATTTGATCAGCCAATATTTCAAGTTTTTATTCGAGAGGAGTTTAGTCGTCATCTTTTTGGAGGGTCATTTTTAGTTTATTTTCGAAAGTGTTCACACCGACTGTCAGAACAAGCATTTTGCCTGTGCCTTCGACAACCATAGTTCCAGATACAAGAAAACAGTTTTTGTTTGATCCTTTTTCATAAATATCCTTTTTAACTGAATTTGTTTCACCTGTCATCGAACTTTCATCAACGCTAAGTCTGTTAGCCTCAATTACAATTCCATCAACCGAAATAATTTCACCAGTTTCCACCTGCACGACATCACCGACGAGTAATTCATATACACTCATGTGGTTTACTTTACCGCTACGGATAACATTAACATTTTTACGTTTTGCCACTTCGTTCAATTTTCTAAACTGCTGTTATTTCATGTAGTTATTTCCGGATGCGACCACAGTGATGATCATGACTGCCAAAAGGATAGAAAATCCCTAAAGCCAGCCTTCAGCCAATCCATGAGTAGCGATTCCAAGAGTGAGAGAAATGAAGGCTGCAATACACAGAATTCTGAGCATTGGGTCTTCAAAATTTTAGAGTACCATGTCCCATAAAGTTTTGGGTGGTTTCACAACGGGATCATTCTTTCCATATTTTTTAATTCTATCTTTCTTATCTTCAGGAGTGGCTGAAATTCCTTTCTATGTTTGATAAATGTAATACTTCTAAGTCAGTCTTCAATCTGTCTTTCAGTCCTTAGTAGCCGTTTATACTTTCCAGCAGTTTGTTGCTTTTTTTATCCTTTATAAAATCAAGGTCAAAAAGTTGACTAGAATGATGTCATAAATACATGAGCCAGGCAGGGCCAAATGATTTGCTAGCCGCTTTTCTAAGATCTTGGTCTTCGTTTCTGAGATCATCGTTGAGTAGACGTTCTTCGAGTTAACGATCCTGGTTTTTAGGACTCATTGAAAATAAAATGGAGTTATATTAAATAAAAAAGATTTGTACCTCCAAAGTAATTAAATCCTTCACCAACTTACAAGCAAATAAAAAATAAAAGATTTAAGAATAAAAGAGGAGGAAAAGAGAGTTTGGGATTCTCTTTGAAGAACAGTTTTGTTTTAGGAAAGAATAAATATTTTATATTATATCGAACTTATCAACCATATTTCCATTATATTCTTTTATATTGAAATGAGATGGAGAAAGGAATGAAGCTTATATCAAGTGGGTTTGAAAATTTTATTATGATTAAAATCCAACCTTTTCAACTTAATTGCAAGAGATAAAAGTTGTAACATGTATTTTATATTTTTTTGAGCCCACGTCTTCGTTTATTTTAAATTTTATTCAATAATGCCTATATTCATCAACAAAATATTTTAGCAGCACTTGCTACTTTGTTGAAACTAGCAATAAAACTCCCAAAACAGGAAGTAGCTTTAATTAAGCAGCACGGATTACGCAGATCAACTAATTTTTTGAGGGTCTACGAGTCGACAAATAAATATTAGCATAACTGAAAAAAGCTTAGTCTGTTTATCTCCTAAACAAACAAGTAAATAATAATTATGTATAATCAATAGATGTCTCTACTCTCCTAGATTGAAACCTTACTGTATTCTCCCTCAAGGAGCATCTTGTTCATAAATCTCAGTCTATCCACTTCATTCTTGAAGCTCTCATTCTTCTTCACGAGTTCTTCATTTTCCTTCATTAGGTTTGTAAATTTTTTGTAGAGATTGAGGAAAGATTGCTTGAGGATTTGATTCTCTTGTTGTTGGGTTAGGTTTGGAATTTTTTTTCCTTAAAGTTTTTTCTACTCAAGGATTCTGTTGGAGGACTTGATCTCTTATTCAAGTATTTGGATGGCGAGTTCAAGATTATTATCTAGTTCTTCTAAAAGATTGCGCACTTTTAGTTTATCAAGATTTTGGAACTGTTTCAGTATAATTCGTAGATTTGTCTCCAACTCCTGCTCGTATGAATTATAGTTGTGGCCCACGTTGGCGATGAGGGAGTGCTATGAAGAGAGGTGGTGCTTAGAGAGTAGAGGTTTGACTTGGAGTTTGCCTGACATTTTTGCTAATTATAAATGAATTACAAGATACTTATAATTGAGAATTTAAGCACAGCGTACTTAAGTATAAACTGATTCGATCAGATTTGCCTAACGGCAATGTTAAGGATATATTCTGACTACGAAACTGAAGGTAAAAGACTGTGATTTAGCTTCATAAAAATCGCGTGAAATGTTGTTATCGTCTTAATTTTATCAACAGTATCCGACAATCCTTGATTGACTCTTTTCAGTTGATCTCCATTTTCTGATGATTTCCGAGTATTCACATCTGTCTAAGTCTGGTGTTTTCTCGATTCTCTTTTATATTGCAGGATTAAAATAAAAATTGAATAATTAAAGATATTTATTGGGTCATAATTGGTGAGTTTATAATTGTATTTAAGTGATGAAGTTGAGGTCTCGTTTACCAGTTAGGGCATCTCAATATGCTTTAAATAAATGGCTGAGACCAACAGCACCTCCTACTATTTTCACTCCTCTACACTCGATTGGAAGGGGAGCTGTTCTCGGTAGGTATATTCCTCTCACCATCCACATCTCAACATATGAAATCAACACACAAGCAAGTTAGTGATGTTGAAGATGTGATTTGCTATAGAGTGATGTGGTTATCTTTATACTGCTTTGTTTATGATAAGTATTCAGGATGGAGATGGATCATTGATGATTTTTTTATTCTTTCCATATCTCTCGATATATGTAAAAAAAACTCTATTTCTTTATGTATTTGATGCTTTGGGCTGGTTTGTAAAATTAGCTATGAAAGACATAATTAAATTTTGGTTTAGCGGTATAATAACAAATATGTCAGGAGTAATCTCAATTTAGGGCAACCTGGGAGCAGGCAAAAGTACTCTCCTCTCACTGCTCAACCTCAGCGTCATCAAAGAACCAGTAGAGGAGTGGGAGCATATGGTTGGAGGTAACCTTCTTAAAAATTACTATGAGGATCCCAAAAGATGGGCCTTTACTTTTCAGCTCAATGCGCTTCATTCTAGAAATATGCTTTGGAATAAAACAATCCAAGAATATCCAGGATAAATCCATTTTTCTGAAAGATCGCCACTGGCTGATCGCCAAGTATTTGGAGAGATCATGTATCGTTAGGGTAATTTGGATTAGGCCTAGTACTCTATTTATAGTGAACTATCTGCCAAAATGATAGAAAAATGCCCTCTAAAGGCTATCATTTATCTACGATGCGCACCTGAGCTGTGCCTCAACAGAATCAAGAAGAGAAATAGATAGGGATAAGAGAGTATTCCTCTAGAATACCTACAAAAAGTAGATAAAAGACACGAAGAGTGGCTGCCGACTCTAAAAAACATCCCCATCCTCACAATCGATACAGGAATTTATGATATTTACAGTGCTAATGACCAGCGGACAATCAAAAGATTGATCCTAAATTTTATTGCAGATTGTTCTAGCTAAAAAGAAAGTAAGATGAGAAAGTAGACTTCAGAATTGAAATAACCAATTTAGATCTCCATCATTAAAAACTGATGATTTACTTTTTATATTTCAGATGTAATCTTAAATGTAAAATATCAATCAATGCGATAGTAGCGAATGGCTAGACTGATCCACAGGGCGAAGATGTTGTCAGGAAATGTAACCAATTTAGCTCGAACACCAAAAAATACAGACTCACCCTTTGTGTTAAGGATTTATTTTGCTTTCTGTTGCTACAGTAATTCGTTCATTATCTACTTTGGGTCTAGAGTGGTGAGTTCAATTGGAAAAGCTTTGAATGTATGTTTTGGTGGAATGTAAGATTTAATTGCAATTTGGAATTCTTATTCGCAAAATGTCTGGCCTGTAACTCTTTCACTTTCATAGTTGGCCAGTGCTGTGGCAAGTAAACTTGAGAGAACTTCATCTACAGCAAAACTGAGCTTATTTTTGGATCGATGCTAACCAATCAATTTGAACAATGCAGTTTAAGTATTCTGCTAAATTGTATAAGGATTTAAGGTAGAGTAAGTCAGAGATAATCCTTTATTAAATTACGACAGTTCGCTAAGAATACTCTCATCCATTTTTTTCCACAGCGTTGCATCTTTGAAGTTAAATTTAGTGCCGGAAATCGAATCATCGAGTTGGATGTTGGCATAGTATTACTTATGATTATATACTACGTTGATTGTTTTATAAAAAGTGAGAGCTTTTGGTGAAAAGTAATCTAGTTTTATACCTTTAGAGCACTACCAAAATGTGATACTACTTGCGGTTTATGTCATTACCCAACTGTGCTATCCCTTAGCGATACTACCCACACAGACATAAGCTTTGAGCCCGAAACCTAGTAACAAAGAGCAAAGAAGATGGCAGTGATCTTATACTAAACCTGCTTGACTTGATAGCATAGTGCTGAATCTTTTGAAAGATCTTTATTTATGCATTTATTCTTAGCTGAAAGGAATCAATGAACAAAATCTGAGTGCATGATGAGGTGAATCAATTCCTCTAACTCCATAGATAGGTTTAACCAATTTGGTAAGAGGTGAATAAATTTTATCCTATGTCTGCGCATAGATTGGGATTCTCCTTGTTTGTAATGATCGATGTATGTTTTTGATCTAATTCCAGAAAGTATTGGCATAGGAATGAAATTTTTTATTTGCTGACTCCTTTAACTTCTGCTACAGTTCTAACTGTCTGTTAAGAGAACCTTAACTGACAAATAGATGTTTAGGAAGTGGACTTAGTTGGAGAGTTACTGAGAGGATACCCACGCAAGGTAGAGCTCTCAGTCCATCATGGTAGTAAGGTGCCAGTTATAAATCTACTGACAATGAGCCGTATACCAAAACAAATCTCCATTATACAAGTTTGAGTGAATAGAGTACTTTTTCACCACTGGCTTTGAGAGCAATCAGTATGAGCTATAAACTCTAATCATTTTACAATTTTAGGTGAGAGGTTTTTAGGTTGATTGTTAGTTTTTCAGTTATTGCAAAATTCTATGCAGTTGGATAGGAAGAACTTCTTATTTTTTGTGAAAAAGCAGACAAGGTAAAGTAAAAAGAAGTGACTCCCTACATTTACAGTAGCTGTTTGAACTTCCTACCCTTGGTGATGGTCAAGTTGAGGTGATGATTCATATCTCTGAGAGGTTCATTGATGGTGGTTTCTTATTTGATTTTATTTTGAATATCATCGAGGAGTTGCAGTTCGTTCATCATGTGAAGAAGGGCTTCTTAATCGATATTTTATATATCTAGATTGTGTGTTTGAACGTAGTCTACAATTTTGGAGTGTATTTCTGGCTGATCGAAGTAAGCCAGCATTTCCTATCGTATACTCATTTTAAATTTATAATATCGATGATTTCTAACACATATACATAACAAAAATAAATATTGAACTATCAATATAGTTGAATGATCTATACACTAATATTCTACTCAGTTATTGCTTAAATCGATACCCC
>Ga0194117_10000854_pt1 | contig 37841 bp, 34 predicted proteins | sample TA2MahsurfametaG_FD_160579 | JGI IMG/M metagenome (GOLD analysis project Ga0194117, IMG submission 160579) | Freshwater microbial communities from Lake Tanganyika, Tanzania - TA2015009 Mahale N1 surface | ecosystem: Environmental > Aquatic > Freshwater > Lake | place: Tanzania: Lake Tanganyika... | reverse complement strand
CTCCTTCTAATTCATTCCTCTCTTGTTTATCCACCTCATCAGCACCTCCACGTCTTGAGCGAGAACGAGAGCGAGAACGGGATTTTGAACGAGATTTTCCTGACTTGGATCGTGATTTAGAACGAGACTTCTTAGCACCTCCTTCTACTTCAGCACCTCCACGTCTAGAACGAGACTTGGAACGAGACTTAGAACGAGACTTAGAACGAGACTTTGAGCGTGACTTCTTCTTAGCACCACCTTCTAATTCATTCCTCTCTTCTCTATCCTTCTCATCAGCACCTCCACGTCTAGAGCGAGAACGAGAGCGAGAACGAGACCTTGAACGACTCTTACGAGACTTCAATTTCTTAGCACCACCCTTCTTTGACTTAGAGCGGGACTTAGAACGAGACTTAGAACGAGACTTTGAGCGTGACTTGGAACGAGCTCTACGACGACCACCTTCCATATCATCAACATTATTTACTACTGAATTTGATTCATTCATATCACTATTTTCCATATCTTGCATATCTTCTTTACGTGATTTACGCTCACCACCTTTATATGACTTTATTAAAGAATTTAATTCTTTTAAATCGTCTTTAAATTGTTTTTCAGAATACTTTGCCATTATATATAATAAAAAGATTTTTTTTTATTATATAAATCTTATTTTCTTTTCTTTATTTTTATAATAATTTTAATAAAATATATATTATTATTAAAAATATTATATTTATCTTTATACTATTACTTTTTTTATTTGTAAAACATTCTATATTTTTTAAATTATCTGAACTTTGTATATGCATTACATTACAATTATTACCATTATTTATTATATCCTGAATATTTGAACTATTAAATGATTGTATCGTTTTTGATTTTATTAATGTTTCATTCTTATTTGTTGAACCTGTTGGATTCGTTATACCTCTACTATCTGTAAATATATTATATCTTGGTCCTAATGACATTAAATATATATATTTTATATATATTTACTTTTTTTTGTTTTCTTTATTTTTTATTTTATTATTTTATATTTTTATTTTTTTATAAAACTGTCTCATTATCAACTTTTTTGAAACAATATAATTCTATATCTAATAAATCATATCCATCTACTTGATATATATCTATTAATTTAAAATTATTTCTTATTATCATATCTATTGTTTGATTTTTATTTTTTGGAATATATAATTTCGTTGAATTATAATATTTTCTATGATCTCTCATTTCTATTTTTTCCTTATATAAAACATGATCTTCAAACTTTTCATATAAACCATCATGACTAAAATTATCAAATTCTGTAAATGCATGTAATTTATCTTCTGAATCTACATAATGAGAACTATATAATCTTGGTGCTGGAACTAATTTATTATAATCAAATATATGTATAAATAATTTTCCATCCGATTTTAACCATTTATTTATATTACTTATTATATTAAATTGATTATTATATGTATTATGATATAATGTATCTAATGTGCATAATATTCCATCAAATGTATTTAAATTATATAATTGATCATTCCTTATATCTCCTCTCATAAAATTTCCTGTTGGTGTCCTTATTCTTGCTAATTTTAACATATTCGTTGATCTATCTACTCCTGTCATATTATAATTTTTAAATAATTTATTAAAATATTTTCCCGTTCCTACTCCTACTTCTAATATTGATGATCCAGGTGTTATATTCTTTTCTATAAATTCTATATCTTTATCAAATATATAATCTTCATTAAATACTATATCATAAATTTTTGCATATACTTCATCTACAACTTCTACTTGATCATTATTATCTAATCCTATAAAACCTTCTATATTATTTTTCCTTTTTCTTAAAACTAATACTAATATCAATATTATTAAAATTATAATTAATATTAAATTTATATTTTTCATTCTAATATTATATATTAAATATATATTAAATATTTATAATTTTTATTATACTATTTTATATATTTTATCTTTTTATTATTCATTAATTAAAAGAAATCTATTTAAAGATTATTTAATAATTATATTTATATTTAACTTTTTTTTTTATATGTCTTCTGACAATAATAATAATACTTCTTTTAATTTATCTAATAATCCTAATAATAAATTAAATATTCCTACTAAAATGGATAATACTGATTCTGATCATTATATTATTGATCATGTTAAAAAATTACAATCTTTTGCCTACAAAAATGATAGAAAAAATTGTTTAGATAATTTTGGATTCTTCTTTGAAAAATATCCTGCTCTTTTTAATATGATTACAGATGATCCTAATAACTTTGATTATAATAGACTATATGAAATGTTAGCTCTCCGTAGAAAAATTTCTAAAAATGAAATTAAATATGAAGATGCTAGTATTTATATGGGTCAAAAATATTATAAAGAATTTGTTGCTGATAAAGTCTCTAATAATAATAACAATAATGATAACAATAATTAATTTTTTATAATAATTTATATGATTTATAAATTATTATTTTATAGTAATATTATAAGGTCCTTCTCTTGCACTATTTCTTCATTTACTTTTTATTATTTTATTATAGTATTATTTTTAATTTCTTACAACTTCTCTATTGAATTCTTCTTTTACTAATTCTGGTAATTCATTATATTTTAATTCCAATTCTTTTGATACTTTATTTCTTAAAACTTGATAATGACCACCACCACTTCTTATATGTAATAATAATACAAATACTTTTTCATTTAATTCTTCTCTTTCTGTTCTATAAAAATCTGATAATGTTTCTACTACTAATCTATCACTTGCCAATGATATAAATCTATATTTTTTATATTTTAATAATAATTTATTTATTCCCATCTCTTCTGCCCAATACCTTATTGTTACATTATATTGTTTTTCATTCTTCCTTAAAAAATATGTGAATCCTTTATTTGCAGGTCTCTTTACTATCTGTTTTAACATATTTAAACTATTTCTACTTCTTAATATATCCTTTATTATCTCACAACTTAATCTTGTTATCCTTTCTGATTCATCCTCTATATCTGTTAATTTATATATTCCCATTAATTCATCTCTCTCTTCTCTAGTCTCATAACTTGTATAAAATGGATTCTCATTCTTACAATAATCTATATGATTAAATACTTCTAATAATCTCTCTACATCACCTTCCTGATAATCTTCTGATAATTCTCTCCTTAAATCCTCTAGTGTTTTATTTAATACTGTTCCTATTGCATAGAAAAAACAATCACCACTTCCTCCTACATCTACTATCTCATAATCATTACCTATTATTTCTCTCCATGGATTATTCTCTCTCCATTCTATTACCTTTCCCATACAATTTTTATTTTTTTTAAGCTTATTTTGCATATTATTTATTTTACATTCTTTACATTCTTTATTCTTCATCTCTAAACTCTCTATTTTATTTTTTATTTTCTCAAAATCTAATTCATCTCCCATATTATTTTTCATTTTTATTATTCCTATTACTATATCTCTTTTTTCTCTCAATCCCTGTTTTAATACTTTATCTATGATATCTTCTTTTATATTTATTTTTTTCATCAATTTTAATAAAACACTATCTATTTTTATCATTAATTTATTATTACTTTCTAATAAACCCTCATTATTTTTATTCTCTTTTTTATTATTTCTATACTTTTCTTTGTGTATCTCTTTATTATTTTCTTTTTCTATTTTATTCATATCTTCCCCTCTCATCAATATTTTATTTACCATTTTATCTGCTTCTTTATTTGATATTCTTGGATATTTTTTATATATATAATCATATAATTCAGCTATTTTATTATTACTTTTATTTTCCATTCTATATCGATTCATGTTTAATGAATTATTCTCATTATTTATTTTATTCATTTTATATGATTTATAATATGCTTTTACAATATTCATCGCTTCCTTTTCTGATATTCCTGGATTTTCTCTATATACTCTATTTAATAACATTGCATACATCTCATTTTTATTTTCATTATTATTATCATTTTTATTTTCATCATTATTATTATTTTTATTTTCATCATTATTACTTTTAGATTTTTTTAAACCTTCTATTATTATCATTGCTTCATTATCACTTATATTTGGTTCATCTCTATATATTTTATTTAATTCTTTTGCTATATTTCTATTATTCATTTACAAATTATATTATTTATCAATATATTTTTTATAATAACTACTCTCTTTATTTATTGGTATATTATTATTTATACACCAATTATATGCATTATTTGTTTGATATTTTAATATTTCTATATAATCTTTTGTAGATGGTCTATTATTTATATATTTTAATGTTTTTTCAAATATCTCTTTTTGATTACTTAAATATTTTTCATTTATTTTTTCTAATTCTTCTATAAATTCTGGCAATAATTCTATTCCATTTATATCTATTATATCTTTATTAAAATTTTGTATATAATTTATTAATGTTTCTATTATTTCTTTCTCTATACCTTTATATCCTTTACATATTATATATTTTTCTGAATTTGCTGCTCTACTTGTTAATGGTTTATCTATATTAACTTCTTCAAAATAATTTTTTAATAATATTATATATTTTATTGTTAATACTGTATAAATGTCAAATATCTTTACTACTAAACTTCCTCCTTTCTTTAATACTTTTAAACCTATTATTATTTCTGAATATATTATTCTATATGATAATTGTTCTTGTAAATTAAAATCTATTGAATAATCAAAACCACCATCTGCTGTTACTAATTCTATATCTAAATTCTCTATACTTTTTAATAATCTTTTTATATCTTCTATTTCATATAAATCACCATATATAAATCTTACTTTTTCTTCATCTATTTTATTTATTAATTTTGACCATGATGGAATATTCTTATTATTATTACTGTTCAATGTAAATCCATTTATTATTCCTATATCTTCTCCTATATATTCTAATATTGACTCTATAAATCCTCCTGGTCCTTCTGCTAAGCATAATACATTTATCTTATTATTATTTAATTCATTATTTTTTTTTAATAATTTATATTTATTTAATATCTCTATCATCTTAAAATATGATCTACTTACTGGTTCTTTTAATGCAATACTATTATTATATTTTTTTATATTTGTTATATGAATTAATTCATATGGATTTGTTATTTTTTTAACATTATCCCATTCTACTTTAATTATTGATAATTTATTCTTTAATTCAATTATCTCATTACTATTTTTCTTAAATATTATATAATTTTCTATTTTATCATCTGATATTAATAATAAATTTTTATAATCTATTTTTAAATTAATATTAGTTATTATAAGCATAACTATTATTATTATCTTTTTTTTAAATATTTTTTTTACTTTCTTTTTTTTATTCTTCTATATAATCTTCTTGTTTTTTATACATATTTAAATTTATTGTTTGTTCTTTTTTCTTTTCTTCTAATTTATTATGTTTTTTTAATAATGTATAATATTTTGTAAATACTTTATCTGATGCTATCTTTATCTTTTTAAATACTAATGCATTATACATAAAACTTAATTCCTTTTCTATTTCACTTAATTTATATTTATTTTCTTTTTCTTTATATATTTCTTCAAAATCTTTATTCATTTCTAATTCTAAACCATATTCTTCTCCTATTTTAATTATATATTCAATATTTACTAAATTTTCTTTTATTTTCATTTCATTTCCATTATTATTTAAATAAAATTCAATTTCATAATTATAATTTGGTTTATTTATATCATATGTTTTATTTCTAAATTCTTTATTTATACTCCATATTACTTTATCATCTTTTTTATCTATACCTTCTATTTGATTCTGTTTTAATAATTTTTCAAATACTTTTCTACCATTTAATATTGTGCATACATATTTCCCATTCATTTTTAAATTGTCTGATATATTTTGAAATATTCCTCTTAAACTATATTCATCTTCATAATATTGTTGAATTGTAAAAAAACATGTTATTATATCAAATAAATATTTATTCGGTATATATTCTTTTAATTTTAATTCTTGTATTGTATTTAAACCCATCTCATAATTTGGAAATACTAATCTCCTTATATCTCCCCATATAAAATTTGCTTCCGGTTTTGGTCTTGCTAATGTTTTATAATTATTTATACAATAATCTATATTCATTTTATTATTATCTATACCTATTACTTTCTTCAAATTCGCTTTTACCCATTTTAACATATCACTACCTTTTCCTACATCTAAATCTAATAATGCTCCCATTAATAATCCTTCACTATTATTTTTTATTTCTTGTTTTCCACCAGGACTATTTTCAATTATCAAATTTGTTTTAACATACAAATTATGAAATTTTAATATATCTAATCTTCCTGTATTATTTATATTTTTATTATTTTTTTTATTTATTACTTCATTTTCAATTATTTCCATTTCATTCATATTATTCTCTCCTTCTTCTATTTCACCTGTTGTTATTGAATACTCTGATATTGGATTATTTATTTTTTTCCATATATCATATGCTGTTTTCTCATAATTTCCAAATATCTTTGCTCCATTTTTATATTGTTCTGTTTTATCATATCTTACTCTTATAGGTCTCCAATAAAATATATCATTCTCTTTCTCAAATCTAAATTCTACTATTGTATTATCATTTATTATATCTCTATGCTTTGTTACTGGATCTTCACTATACATTATACCATTCTCATCTATTTCTATATTAGCTTCACTATATTTTTCATCCATACCTTCTGGAGAAAATAATCCTGGTTCTATTATTTTTGACCATCTTTTTGTATTTTTATTATATTCTTCTTTAACTTTACTTATCATTAATTTTACCTTTTTATATCTTATTGTTTTTGATTGTATTCCTGGTATTCTACTAAATTTTATATATGGAAATACTTTATCTACTTTTATATCATTTAATTCCTCTTTTATTGTTTCTATTAAAAAATCTATTGTTGTATATTCTATTGGTTTCCATTTTAATAAATTATGCCATGCTCCTGATTTCATCGGATAATTCTCTTTTACTGGAACAAATATTAAACCATCTACATTATATGATGCTTCCATTCTATTATCCCATAAATATTTTATATTTTCAAATATCTTTTCTCCACTTCCAAATAAATAATCTTTCATTAATATTATCATATCTTCACTTTTTACCTTATTCATTACTTCTTTTAAATAATTTAACCTTGATTTCTTACCTGTTTTTTTATCTGTGCTACTTACTTCTAATGGATTTGATCTGACATCTTCACCTTTATAATATAATATATCATATGGTAAATATATATTATCATCTTCAACCCATTCACCTTCTATAATAGTATCTTTATAATCTTTTGTTTCTTCTAATTTTATTGGTTTAAATAATAAATTTACATCTATTAAATAACTCGAACCTTTTTTATCTATATATAATAAATGTCTCTCTCCATCTGCTTTTATTGTTACCGCATAATCATTTAAAATACTTATACCCTCTTTTGTGTCTCTTAAATTTGATTTACTTAATGATACTGGATTTGCTGCTATAAATTCTAATTGATTTTGATTCTTATTATTATTTTCTTTTACTTTATTTATCTCTATTAATTTATTATATTCTTTATAACTTTCTATGATTTCTGTTACTTTCTTTAATTCATTTCCACCTTGTAATAACATTATTATTGTTCCATTTATTTCTAATAATTCTTCTACTATTTTATTTTTATCTACTCCTTTATTATTTGCTTCTACTTCTATCTCATAAATTGGCACCATATTAAAATCAAATTCTCTAAAATCTCTATATTCACCCATCTTTACTATACTCATATCTATTCTACAACTATCATAATATATTCTATATGTATTCTTATATCTTATCATTTTATTTTCTGTTTTATCATTCGTCCTATTTATATTTTCCTCATTCTCTTCATCTGTTTTATTTATTATTTTCTCTCTATTTAAACAAAATCTTAAATTATATTCGTCTATATCTATTATTTCTTTTTTACTCTTCTCTACATATTTATATTTTATTTCTTTTGTTATTTTATTCTTTACCCAATATAATTTTATTTCATCTATACCCTCTATCTCTAATCTTATATTTGTTGATTTATTTGTTGTTCTTAATGTATATAATATATCATACTTTTTACCCATTCCTCCTTCTTCTTCTGTCTTTATAAAGTAATTTAATACATTCATAAATCTATTATATGATATTGTATTTATTAAACTATCTCTATTTTCTTTATTTTTAAATTTTGAATTATATATTCTACTCTCTAATTCATAATCTTTATTTTTCTTATATTCATCTGTCAGTTCCAATAACTTATTATAATTTATTTTAGATATTTCCATATCAACCAATCTTTATATTATTATAATATATTTTTTAAATACATTATTATCATTACTACTTTCTTAACTTTTTTTTATTTTAATTAAATTTATTTTTATTTAATTAATTTTTTTTATAAATATTTTTTTTTTAATAAATTTTTAATTAATTTATTATTATTAATATTTCTTTAATCAAATCATTCTTTGTTCTTTTTATCATTTTTTTTGTTTTTTCTGATTCTTTGAATTCATTTATATCATATTTTTTACATTCTTCTACTAATTCTACTAATTTCATATTATTTATTTTTTTTATATATTCATCTTTATTATTAATTTCTTCATTTTCTTTATTATTTATTTCTTTATCTTCTTTATTATTTATTTCTTTATCTTCTTTATTATTTATTTCTTCATCTTCTTTATTATTTATTTCTTCATCTTCTTTATTATTTATTTCATCTATATTTTGATTAACTTCTATATTATTTAATTCTATTTCGGTTTTATCTTTAGACATTTCATTTTCTTCATTATCATTATATTCATATTCTATTTCCTCTTTACCTAATATATTTTTATATTTTTCTTCTATAGTAATTTCATATAATTTTTCTAATACTTCATTATATTTATCATTAATGATATATTTATTTTCTCTATCTATTAATGATATATATTTATCATATTTAATTTCTTTATTTATAAATATTGTTGGTTTTTTCCAATCTATTATTTTTTTTTTAGATAATGCAGCTATAATATTATCAATTGTATTATTCTCACTAATTTCAAATATATAAATATTAATATCAAAATAATCAGCAATATAATTTAATAATTCATTGGTAGGTTTTGTATAATTTTCAAATTTATTATTTTCAGATAATAATTGTTTTTGTATTTCTAGTCTTTTATATTTTTTTAAAAAATATTCATGTATATTTTCTTTTATATAATCATTTAAAGTAAATCCTAATTTTCTTTTAAATTCTATTATTTTATTTATTTTTTCATTATCTAATAATTTATAAAAACCAATATACATAATATTTAATAATGATTCTATAAATGGTTCTTTAGATTTACCAAATACTTTTACTATATTACTATCTTCAAATGTTATATTATATTTATTTTTAAAATATATTTTATTAATTGTTTCTTTTATATTGTTTATTTTTTTAAATCCTTTCTCTAAATTTAAAATATCTTTTACATTAAATTTATGTTGTTTTATATTTATAGTTAAATTATTTATTAACTCATCTATTGCTAACATTAATATTAATATTTATTGTATTGTCTTTATAATTATTTTTTTTCAATTTTTTATTTTATTTCTTTTTTTATTTTTTTTATTTTCAATTATTTTCATCTCTTCTTTTTTTATTTCTAATTTTTTTTTTATATTTATTTCACTTATTATATTTGATTTTTCATTTAAATCTTCAATATCTTCAATATCTTGCATATCTTCTTTATTAATAATATCTTTATTTGTTAAATCTAATATATTTTGTCCATCTATTAATTCATTTTCTTCTAATTCTAAATCTTCATTATCTGATTGCTTTACATATTCTTCATTATCTTGATCAAAATCTTCATCATTTAATTCATCATTACTATAATTATCAATATCTTCTTCATTCTCTATATATTCATATTCACCTTCATTATCTCCTTCTTCTATTGTATTTTTTTTCTTATCTTGATTAGTTTGACAACTAATCTGCTGACTTATATCTTTATATGATTTTAATATTTTAGCTCTTAATCCTGAATATTTTGTTTTTATTTTTTTTAATACTATTTTATCACCTATCATTTTATAATCTTCTTTTATTCTTCCTTTTTTTCTATTATCTATTTTTTTTAATTCATTTAAATCATTATTATTCTGAATATTTAATATATCTGATTCTACTTGATTATTCATTTTATTTATATTTATTTTATTAATCTCTTTCTCTCTCTCTTCTTCTCTATTTTTTATATCTTTATTATAATCTAAAAATATTGTTATCTTTTCTTTTAATTTTAGTAATTCTTCATTTGATAATAATTTTAAATTAAAAAAAATACCATTATTATTTTCTGTTATTATATGTTCTGTTTTTTTTAAAAAATCATAAATATTTATTAATTGATATTTTGTTAAATTTTTTATATTATTTAAAATATAATTTTCATTATCTAATCTATTTATTTTATCTTCATCTATTATTTCCATTTTTATATTTTTATAATTCTCTATTAAATAAATATATTTATTATAATAATATATTTATTTATAAAAATAAACAAATCTTTAAGAGTGTAAATCTTTAATATTCATTTAAATAATCTTCCATATCTGAATAATTTCCTCCTTCTTGATCATCATCTGTATCTATATTATATTCTTCTTCCTCTGTTTCTGGTTCTCCTTCTTCTTCTTCTATTTCTTCTTGTTGTTCATATTTTAATCCTGCATTTTCTGTAAATTCTTGTTCATTTTCTTCAGCATTTTCTTCAATTTCATCATCATTATCTTCTTCTGATTGCTTTGCATATTCTTGTTTTGGTTTTTTTATTGTTTTCTTTTTTATATTTTTATTTATTCCTTTATTTAATTCTTTTAATTGATTTTTCTTATTTGTTATATTTTTCTTATTTTGTTTATTTATTTCTTGTATTTCTTTCTCTTCATTTATTTCTTGAATTTCTTCATTTTTCTTTATTTTTATTATTTTTTTTTTTATATTATTATTTAATCGTCCAACTACTGATATTACTGATCCATTTAAATCAAATTTTTTACCTAAAACTTCTACCTCAACTTCATTACCTATATTTATATCTTTAAATACTAATTTATCTTCACTATATTCTCTTGGTATTATTACTGATATTGGTCCATTTTTTCCTAATAAACCTAATTTATTTATATCTTCAACTCTTGCTTTTATAACTGATCCATTTAATGGATTACATACTTTTGCTTTAAATACAACTGTATATATAATTGTTCCTTTAAAATTACTACTCTGTATTGATCCTAAACTTCTTCTTAATAATTCTATAGAATCACTTTTAATATATCCTTCTGTAATACATTTATTCTCGAACTCTTTTACTAAATTTATTTTTATAACTTCATCTAAATTCTTCTTTAAATCTTTTGGTTCTATATATATTTTTTTACACATTGTCAATTCTTTATATATATTATCAGTTGAATATTTAGTATCCATTATACTATTATTATATTATTATATAATAATATATTCTTTTGTTTTTATAATCAATTTTTAATTTTCATTTAATTAATTTGTAAATCTTCAAATGTGTAAATCTAAAAATTATTTTTAAACCATTTTACTTTATCTGTTATATTTTTATATCTCATCATTAATTCAATAATTGTGCATATTTTTGTTTTCTTCTTTTCATTATCTAATTTTATATTTAGTATTTTATAAAGATCTATTAAACCATCTATTAATATTGTTCCACAAACTCTTCCTGTTATTTCTGATCTTTTTGATAATTTTTGTTTTTTTGTTAATGCTTTTGTGCTCTTTCTATAATCTAATATTTTAAATTTCTTATCAGGTGATACATATCCATATACTTCATTATATTCTCTTTTATCTCTTATTTCTTTTAATTTATTTAATAATTTATTTTTATATTTTTCTGTGCATAATTTTACTATACCTTCTGTTAAACAATATTCTTTTTCTTCATATAAAAATCCTTTTATATCTTTATCAATAATTAATATATCTTTAAAATATTCTTTATACATTTCTATATTTTCTATTTTTTCTATTAATAAACTTTTTAATATATTTAATATATTTTTACTATTTACTCTATCTAATAAATAACTAAATATTATAAAATCCTGATATTTTTTTGGTATATATTCTTCTATAAATTTTGAATATTTTTCTTTAATTAATTTAATCTCATCTATAATTTTCATATTTATATTATCAATTGTATCTATTTTATTATTATTTTCTATATCATTTTTATTTTCTCTTATATGATCTAATACACTTATTTTTCTTTTATAAAAATCTTTTGGATGTTCTCTGTAATACATAGGCATATTTTCTATGATTAAATCCTTTGGTTGAAATATATAATAATCACCTCTGTATATTAAATATCCTTCTCTATCATATATATCATATAATATCTCTTTATTTTTTATCATATCATCTATCCCTTTAAATATATATATATCTTCTATATTTGGTATTTCTTTTCTAATTTCATCTATTATATTATTTATTTTATAACTAAAATTTCTCTTATAAATATTTTTTATTATTTTTTTTGTTTTATTTATTTCATCTTTAGCAAATTCAATGCTGTAAGTATCTTTATTAATTTTATATCTATCACCAATTTTATAAGCACATGTGTAATTACAATCTTTCATATATTCACATTGTCTTGAGTATGGTTCGAAACCTATTTTTTTCTTTATTTTTAATCCACTTGCTGTTTTTAATTTTATTTCTTTATTTACAGTTGGATTATTTAATTCTTTAAATAGGTTACAATCTATTGAATTTTCTTTTAATATTCTTTCAATTCTCTTTATTTTTCTATCTTTCATTTCAGCTAATCTATAATTTTTTAAATCTATTGTTTCCATTTTTGCTTCTTTTGTATCTTTTTGTTTTATTTTATTGGGTATTGTTGCTGTATATTGGTAAATTTCAACGTTTCTTTCTTCAGGTGGTAATTTTACATGAGAACAGTTTCTAACACCTCTTCCTATTATTTGTTCATTTTTTGATAAATTATACCATGGTTCCATGATATGTATTTGTCTAATACCTTTAAAATCAATACCTTCTGAGATTACATTTGTTCCTAGTATTATTTTTAATTCATTACCATCTGCATTTGATGATCTATTTATTATTTCTGCTACTCTTTGAGGACTTGTTCTTACTAAATCACTGTCTATACCTCTTTTTATTACTAAAGCATATTTTGCTACTTTAAATGGTCTTGATTTATCTTTATAGTTACTAAATTTTGTTCCATCATAATAATCTCTTGGTTCTCCTAAACCACCACCACCTAATTTATTAGGAGAATATTCTAATAATGGTTGTTCTCCACTAAATAAATATCTTTGAACACCATTTTGTTCTAAAGCCAATGCTAATGGTAATAATCCACCCCAAATATATCGTGAATATATTATAATGGGTCCTTTTGATTTTAATATTATATTTATTATTTCTTCTATTTTACTTGAATAATCACCAATATATCCTATATCTAAAAATGGAACTTCATTTTTTTTTCCATAATTAAAAATACTATGTTTTTCATATTTAAATCGAATTGTTAATTTTTTTTGTGTTTGTTTTGATGATATATAAAATGCTCCTTCTTTCCCTTCTTTTGCATTAAAACCTTTTTTTCCATATGTTAATTCTCCATCTTTTGTTGGAAATACCATATTACATATTTGTATTAATTTTGCTTCACCTGATGTTTTTTCATCATCTTCATTATTTTCATCATTTTCAATATTTTGATTATTAATTTCTTTGGATGAATTTTTTTCAATATTATTATTTTCATTATTATCATTATTATTTTTTATTTCTTTGTTTAAATTTAGTTTATAATAATCATATTGATTCATACTCATAGGACAATCTATTATTTTTATAAATTCTATTTTATCATTTAATTTTCTTCCATTAATATCAAATTTTATTTTTGGTATTTCTGCTATTTTTGGATATATTCTTAAAGGATATGTTCTTGGATCTTCACCCCTTATATAACTTATATATCCTTTAGAATATTCTTTTAAAATATCTTCACCGTTTGGTTTAAGATTACCATCAGTTGTAAATATTTCAGATTTATTAATTGTTTCTCGTTTATCATTTAATAATAGTAGATTAAGAATATAGACTATTTCTTCTGGTTTATCAAACATAGGAGTTGCAGACATTAATATTAATTTGTTGTTATCACCTATTTTTATTACTTCTTCTAATATTTTATCTTTATTTATTCCTAAAGCTTTTTTAGATTTTATATTATGAATTTCGTCTATTATAATTACTCTATTTGAGTATTCTTTTCTGATTAAACGTATTTTATCTTCAGTTAAATCTTTCATTCTTCCATCCCATCCACTTTTTCTTTTTACTAAATTAGCAAAAGCTAAATATGAAATAAATTGATAATGCTGACTTATTTCTCTTTTTATTTTTCTCTTTTTTTGTTCTAATGTTAAATGTCTATCTTCATCTCCTAACATATATGTATTTCCTGTGCATTGAACGATATCATCTTTCCTTTCTTTTACATCTTCTTTATCTATATCATAAATTGTTTTTTTAAAATTTTCTGATATATCTTTTGAAGAAATTATTAATATCTTTTTTTTATATAATTTTAATATATTTTTAAAACCTTCTGCTATTGATATCGATGTGCAACTCTTTCCTACTCCTACTCCATGAAATAATAATATTCCATTATATGGTGTTTCTGTTGATATAAAATTTCTTAAAAATTTTTGTTGATTAAATAATTCAAATTTTTGTGCTTGGCATAATTCTTCCATTGTTTTTTTATCTTTTTTAACCATATAATCATTAAATTCTTTCTTTAAAAATATTTTCTTTTCAAAATCATCTTCAGTTAATTCAGGATAATACATAAAATCATTTTTTATATTACTTTCTTCTTTACTTTTTATTTTTTCTTTTTCTTTTTTCATAATATTTTATAAATACTATAATATAAATTTAGAAATATTATATATTTTTATTTAACATAAATATATTTAAAAGTTATTTCTTATATTATATTAATTGTTACCCTTATTGGTATTCTGTTGTATGAATAATTATTTAAACCATAATAATCTGCTTTTTCCTTTTAATAATAATAAATTTAATGAAGAAAATAATGAATTTAATATTTTTGAATCTGAACAAATTTCTAATGAATTAATTAATAATTATTTTTTTAATTTAAATATGAATGATATTAATAATGATTCTGATAAAAAAAATATAAAAAAATATAATACTTATTGTGTAAATTGTAATAATAAAGGTCATAAATTTAAGAATTGTGTTCATCCTATTCTGAGTCATGGTATTATTTGTCTTCATCTAAATAATTTTTCTATTAAAAAACTTCTTAATAAAGAAATTAATATAATTAAATTTAATCAGCATATTTCTAATAAAAATTTCTTATTAAAAAATCTAAAAATTTTACTTATTAGAAGAAGACATTCATTATCTTTTGTAGAATATATAAGGGGTAGATATATATCCAATAATATAGATCATCTTAAAGAATTATTATATAATATGACAAATAAAGAATTAAATTTGATAAAAAATAGTTCTTTTAAAGATATTTGGATTTATTTATGGAATGGAGATGATAAAAATTTTAAAAAAGATTATATTTCTTCATTAAATAAACATAACTTTTTAGTTGATAATAATTTTTTTAATTTACTAGTAAATTTTATATCACCATTTAATGAACCAGAATGGGGTATTCCGAAAGGTAGGAGAAAATATAAAGAAAATGATTTAGATTGTGCTTTTAGAGAATTTAATGAAGAAACTAATGTAGATACTAATTTTATTGATATATTAGATTTATTTCCTGTTTATGAAAATTATACTTCACTTATTGGTTCTAAATATAAAAATAATTATTTTATTGGTGAATATAATTCTAATGATTTTAGTTTAATATCTCATAGTTATGATTCAGATCAATATAGAGAAGTTAGTGATATTAAATGGTTCTCTTTTGAAGAAGCTTATAAAATTTTTCGAAATAATCATTCTCAACGTAAAGAAATTTTAATTAATATTATTAAAATGATTCTTATTATGATTATTTAATTTTTTACTAATTATTTTTGGATATGAATCTTCTTTATAAAATATTTAATAATTTTTTTATAATATTATAAAAAAATTTTGAGTATATATATTATTATTAAATACGTTTTTTATAAATAATGTATGAAAATATTTTATATAAATTGATGTAATAATATATATAAAATATTCAAATTTTGTATATGAATCTTCTTTATAAAATATTTAACATTTTTTTTATAATATTATAAAAAAAATTTGAGTATATATATTATTAATAAATTATCTTTAAATACGTTTTTTTTATAAATATATATAAATTTATTTTTTTAAGTTTAATAAAATTGAGATAAATAATATTAATATTATTACAATTATTATAAATTTCTTATCTATTTCACTTATTTCATATTTTAATTTATGTATTTCATTTTCTCCTAAATCTATTTTCCCACCTATTTTCTTCTCATATTCATTTACTGCTTCCTCAAATGTATATAATCTTTTTCCTGTTCTTGAATTTACATCATTATGTATTTCAAATAACCAATATACTAATTCTTTTCGTGAATTTAATCTTATTGGTCTTTGTTCTAATTCCATCTTATAATTCTTTCTACATATACCACATGGTAACACATATTGTAAATATTCTAAAAATATCTTTATATTCTCTTTATCTTTATCTGAGGGATTTAATGGATAATTATATGCTATATTCTCTAATGTAAACCAGAAACTACTTCCCCATACATTCTGATTCATTATTTTTTTATATTATAAACTATATACTATTTTATAATATTTTATTATATTTTTTTTATTTTGATTGTTTTACATATGATTGATTTGCTTATCATTGCGTTCCATATTATTTATTTTTTTTTTATGCTGGAAAACCTGTTTGTAACCAATATCTTTCTGATAAATATGGTGGAACTGCTCCACTATCTACACATGGTGCTTGTGTCGGTAAATCTTTCATTAATTGTTCTATCTTCCAATATGGTAATGCATATGCAAAATATCTAAATTTACTTAAAAATCCACTAAATCCTCCCCAATTTGTTATCCATATATCATCATAATTCTGTTTTATTATACCTTCTAGTTTATATCTATTCTTTAATCCACCATTTATATATACATCTACAAATCTATTCATTACTACGATTGATACATGAAACCATTTACCCATTGGTAAATTATCTATCTGTATTGTCTCCTTCATATTTGAAAATGTATTAAAATTTATATACATTGTATTTATCTTATTATCTAACCATACTCCTGGACATTGTAACGGATAACCACTTGAACTACCCTTATGGAATACATGTTTCTGTCTATCTGTATTATAATTTACATTATTATTATCTATAAACATCCATAATGAATATGAAAACTCTATTCCAAATTGTTCATCTTCACTCCTCGGTATTAATTCTCCTGGAACTTGTCTTGTTCCACCTGTCCCTTGTTTTGTTCCCTCTATTAACCATGGTGCATTCTTTTCTTCTACTACAAAATTCTGATATGAACTATAAACGTAATATATTATTACTATTACTATTATTATATATATTACTGATTTTACTATATTATTTCCTAATCCTTCTAACATTCTTAATATATTTATATTTTATATTATATATTATATAATATTAAATTAAATTATTTTATTTTTTTTATATTTTATTTTTTTTTTTTTCTAATACCTCTGATCTATATTTACTATATTCCCTTTCTCAAAAAACTTTACATCATATTTCTTTCCATCATACGGTCCCTCTAAATATATTCTTTCTACATCTACTGGTTCTAATGATGAACTAAAATATTGAACTCTCGATATTTGTCCAAAAAATCCACCATTTGGAACTACTGCTACATCCTGAACTGTTCTTGCTAATGGTATTCCTTCTAATACACATGATCTCTCTAATTTTCCATTCACATATATATCTACTGTTCTATTATTTAATACATATACTATATGAACCCATTTCTGTAACGGTATATTTGCTACATTACACTGTTCTTCTCTCTTTGTTGTGCTTATTGTTGCTGTTAAATCATTCGTATTCGTTCCTAATCTTAATGATGGTAAAAATATTGTATTATTATTTGATCCTCTTTGTATTATATATTTTTCCTTCTCATTCCATTCTGATACATATATCCATAAACTATAACTAAATGAAAATGGATTCGCATTCTGTGGTATTCTCTTTACTATACCTCTTCCTTCTTGTGAAAATGCATTCGTTGGTCCATCTATTAATATTGGATTCTTTAATGAATATTGATCTGTTCTTCCTTTAAATATGAAATATATTACTACTATTAATATAACTACTAATATTACTAACATTATATACTTAAATGTATTAGAACTTGCTACATTCTTTGCTGTATTCATTGCTTTTCCTAATGTTCCTTTATTTCCATAACTTCTATTTGATGATAAATTATTCATTATTTTAATTATTTATATAATTTATTTATATATTTTTTTTATTACTTAAATCATTTATTTCACTTACTATTTTCTTTATATTATTTAATTCTTTCTCTAATATTTTATTTAATTCTTCTATTCTTTTTTCGTTATATATACTTTTCCATACTTCTTCATAATTTTTTATTATATATTCTACCCTTTCTATCATTCTCTCTTTTTCTTCAAATATTATCCAATCCTTTAATATAACTGTTTCTTCATTTTGACATCTTTCTGATATTACTATACATCTATTCTGTATTCCTTCATAACATCTTATACTCTCTAATAATTTATAATCTTCATCATAATGTATATTTATTAATATTTTACTTATTTTTAATATCTTATTTACTCTTTCTCCATAATTACCATATATCTCTATATATTTATCTGTTTTTGTATTTATCTCTTTTAATAAACTTTTCTTAAATTCTCTTCTCTTTTCTGAATTCTCTAATAAATAACATATATCATTCTGTTTTATCTTTTTTATTACATTTATATTATTGTATATATTATTATTCATTATTTCTTTATAATATGGTTCTATTATTCTTATTTCATATTTATAACCCTCTTTCTCTATTTCATTCTTATTATATAAATTATAATCTATTACTAAACCATATTTTTTCTCTTTTTCAAATATTATTTTTATACCTTCTTTCATCATTTGTTTTGTTAAATGTTCTAAATTAAATATTATTATTCTTTCTAAATTATTTTTTATTAATTCATTATCATAATATTTATTTACTATATAATGAACACAATCTATTATTATTATATTCCCTTCTTTTATTACTATCTCTAATCTTTTTTCAAAATCTTCTTCCTTATTATTTAAGATTACTAATTCTTTTTTATAATCTTCTTTTAATATATCTTTTATTATTTTTATGTAATTATCTATTAATTTTATATTGGAATGTATATAATAAATTTTATTAATATGTATATCATATATTTTATTAATTGCTTTACATATGATTGTATCTAATTCTTGATTGCTTTGCATACCACTTATATTTTCAAATATATATTTATATTTTTATATATAATTTTTCATATATAAAATTTATTATTATTTTTTTTATTATATTAGATTGTATTGTATATTACTTTTGTATCATTGTTTTATTTAGATGGTTTTCCATAAATTTTACTAAATCTGATCTATTTTTTTTATATAAATCATATACACTGTTTGCGTTTAATGCTTCATTTATATATACTCCTTTCCATATTAATCCTGCAAATCCATCACTATTTATATTCCCTAAATATAAATTTTTTCCTGGTAATAATTGAACATTTCCTAATATTACTTTACTTATTTCTAATTTACCATTTCTGTAAATATTTATAACATTATTGTTTAATGTTACTGTTATATTCGTCCATTTATTTAATTCTATATCCTGTAAATGAAATAATTCTCCTTTTTCTACTACACCTGTTGTATTTATACATATTGTTAAAATATTTAAATTCCTTTGTAACCAAAAACCTGGACATTGATATCTTATATATGATGGTTCTCCACTTATTGTTTGTGGTCCATCTCCATAATGCATTATATGTTTCCATTTCCCATAATTACATGTTTCCCATCCTCTACCACATAAACCTGTATTCTCTTCTAATATTTGATTATTATCATTTCCACTTATATATAACCAATAATTATATGTTATTTGATTTGAATTACTTACTTGTAAATAACTTCCATCTATATATTTATTCTTTACTTTTTTATCTAAATATGATGGATATTCAAATACTAATCTTGCATCATATGGTCTATTATCATTTATAAATTCAAATGTTGATACTGGTAATGTAAATATACTTTGACTATATGTATATGATATTACAAATATTACACAAAATAGAACTATTACTCCAAACATTAATTGATTCGTATTAAATCCTTTTATTCTATTTAATGAATTTGATGTTAATTTTTTACCTAATTCTGTCATCATACCTCTCATTATTATTAATACTGCTATTCCCGCTATTATTATTATTATTCCTTCTTGTTTTTTACCCCTTGTATAAATTATAATACCTATTATTACTAATAATATTGATATTAAATATGCTATATATTCAAACATTATAATATAATATATATATTATAAACTTTATTTTTGTAAATTTTATTTATCTTTTTATTTATTTTTATTTATAAATAATGATTTAATGTTTTTTTACCATGACAATTCCTACATAGAGCCTGTAAATTATTTATATCATTATTACCTCCATCTTCTAATGATATTATATGATCTACTTCATATGTATAATCTAATTGTTTCTTACATATTTTGCATCTCCATCCTTGTTGTGATCCTATATATTTTTTTTGTAAATTTGTTACTTTTCTTTTTATCTTTTTATTATCTTTTTTTATATTTGTATATATATCATTCACTACCATCTTTTTTTCTAAATTATTCTTACTATCATTTAATTCTTTATATATATAATATATACTTAATAAACTTACTACTATACTTGGTATTTTTTTTATTATATTTCCTATTTTTAATCCTCTAATATCTAATAATAATATTATTATTACTATTATGATTATTAATATTATTTTTATCATTTTCTAGTATATATTCTATTATTTTATTTTTTATTTTAACTTTTTAATAATTTTGAACTTGATAATCTAGATCATAACTTTTATCACAAAAATCCCATTCAAATTTTGTTCCAGGTTTGCAATATGCAGCAAATTTTTGCATAGGACCAAATAATGTTCCTTCTAACATTATCTTTTCATCATATAATTGACATTCACCACATCTAAATGGTATTTTATTATTTTTTTTATATTTTTTATATTCTTCACAATTTTTAAATCTACTACATTTATCTTCTCTTATTGTTTTTTCATAACAACATTGTTTTGGTAAATCATAACTATTTATCCATGATATTTTTTTACAATTACCACCTGGAAATTTTTTATCTCCAAATGTAAATACCTTTTTCTCTTCTCCAAAATTATAGCTATTTGATCCATCTAAATATGTTAAACAATCTAAATCTTTTATATTATTTATTAAAAAAAATCCCTCAGATTGATTTACATATCTTTTTTTATTTAATAATTTATATAATATTATGATTGCAATAATTATTAATATAATATTTTTCATTATATTATTATCTTATTTTTTTTATTATTATATATTATATTTATATTATGGATATTATTGTTGGATCTAAAATTGTTGAATCTTTTACTAATATTGATGTTCAAATTTCTGTTTTTGATATGATTCTTACTTTTGTTATTGCTATTATTACTGCTTATATTGCTTTTCAATGTAATCTTAATATCAATAAAGGACAACGTATTCTTATTACTATTTTAGCTTTTATTTTTTCTACTTTCTATTTAGTTTATTATTTTATTTTCAAATTATTACTTGGTTTCCCTTGTCAAGGGAAATCATTTTTTTAAATTATTTATTAAGATTATTAATTTATATTTAATAAATAATCTATATTTTTATTATAATAATTTTATGTGAATGTCATTTTTACATATTGCATACTTCTATTATTACTATTTGGTTTAAATGTTAATTTAATATTAACTCTACTATATCTTGGTAATTTTTTAACTGGTATTTGTGTTGGTGTTAATACAAATGTTCCCATATCAATTTCTTGATTTAGAGTAAATGGTTGAGAAATATCTTCATTCATTACTAATGTATATTTTTCTATTTCATTATTATCAGGATATTGTAACGTTATTTCACCACATATAAATGAATGTAATTTATTTGGTGTTAATGTATTTTCTGTAAATATTGAAGTTGATCTTATAGATTCATAATTACAACCATTTATATTCTGATTATTTGCATCTTTTAGTTTTGTAATAACATGAGTTATTTTTTTATAATTACTACCTGTTGATAATGTTTCTAAATTTGATGTTGAAAATAATGTATCATCTGCTGATTCATCTGAATAAACTATCAATGTATTACTCTTTTTCATTCCTCCTACATCACATATTTGAAGTCCTGCTTCTTTCAATAATTCAACTAACATTTTTATATTATATTAATATATTTTTTAAATTCTGATATATTATCAAATAATCTTTAAATACTTTTTTTTAAATTATTTTCTATTTAATATTTATAAATAGATTTTAAAATACATATGTCTCTTATTATAGATTCTAATTTAATTTCATCTTTAAATATTAATAATGATTTATTAAATCGTTTATATGATATTGAAAATAAACTTAATAATTCAATTAATAATAATGATTCTCTTAATAATAATAATGATTCAATTAATACTTTATCTAATATTAATATTGACGAAACTTCAAATAATTTAAACAATATTAATGATAATGTTAATCTTAATAATACTGATATTATTTATCGTATTAATAATTTAGAAAATTATATTAATCATATTAACAATCGTTTATCCGATATTGAAAGATTTTTTAATAAATAATTATTTTTGGAATATTTCTTATTTACATAAATTTATATTTTTATATATTTTTATAATTTTATACTAATTTATAAAAATGTTAGATCATTAAATATTAACAAATTATTTTTACACCCTTTTTTTCATATATTTTTATAATTTATCTAATTTAATTTTATTTATTATTTTTTATTATTTTGAATTTAACTTTATTTTCTAAATCTTTTTCATAAATACATCCTAATATTTTTATATTTCTATAAACTTTTGAATAAACTATTGATTCTCTTAATTCTTTTAGATTTTTTGGATTATATTCTTCTATATATTTTATTCTTATTTTATACGATCTTTCTGTTTCATATTTCTCTGGTTTTATATAATAATTTTCTGATTCTATTTTTATTATTTTTTCTAATTGCTTTATATAGGATTGTTTATTTTCTTTATCTTTGGATTGCTTTGTATTTAATTTTTCTATATTACTATTTAATATATTTCTATTTACTATTTTTGTCAATTGCTTTGCATACATTATTTCAGTATATATTTTAATCTTATTTTATTTTTAATATTTTTTTAAATACTAATTCATATGCCATAAATGATAATATTATTGATCCTAATAATATTAAAAAATTCTCATTAAATATTCCTCCTCCTATACATAAATCTAATGGAACTTTTCCTTTATATTGTAGATTCATTATTATATGAAATACTATTAATATTACTATTATTTTATATAAATCTTCTGACAAATCTTCATATTCTCCTTCTATATCTATTTTAAACATCTGATTACTTATTTATTATATTTTTTATATATATTTTATATTCCTTACTTATAAAATAATTTATTTTACTTTACTTATTTTTATAAAGTTTAAAATTCATTTATTTTTTATTTCTTTTATTTATAATATTTTATGAATTTACTTTTTAAAATTTTAAATAATTATAATAAAAATATTAATAATAATTTATCTGATAATAATATTATTAAAAAAAATAATAATTCTGATGAATATTATAATTTACTTAAAATTCTTAATATAGATAGTAATATTAAACATAAATTTCTTATTGATACTGATTTTTTTAATAATATTGATTTTAATAATGATAAAAATATTTTTAATATTATTAATTTAACTCATACATATTTTGGTAAAGCTTTCCTTTTTAATGCTATTAATAATTACAATTCTTTTGATATTCATAATATTAATAATATTCATAAAACTATTGATATCATTAATAATTCTACTAATATTGATATTTCTTATATTAAAAATATTCAAGATGATCTTTTATGGTTTTATAAACCTATTGATGAAAATCTTCAAAAACTTATTAATCTTCTTTATTTTAATTTCAATAATCATAATATTAACAAATGGTTAAATTCTAGTTCTTTTTTTCTTAATATTTCTTCTATTTATAATATCTATTTATTACCTCTTTTTAATACTATTGGACCTATTCTTAGCATACTTGTTCCTTTAATTCTTTTTAAAATTTTTAAAATTAATATCCCTTTTAATTTTTTCTTAAAATTTTTTAAATATAGTATTGGTGATATTAAATCTCCTAAAAAAATATTCTCTATCGGTATTTATGTTCTTCTTTATTTATATTCTATTTATAAACAATTTAAACAATCTTATGATTTAAAACAAATTGTTAATCAATTTCATAATAAACTTATTTCTATTAAAAAATTCATTCTTACTTCTAAACTTATTTTTTCTATTTCACCTCAATCTTTTAATCATCTTAATATTGATTTTAATTTATTTAACTTTATTAATTTTATTCCTGATAATATTAAATTATTTGAATTTACTGGTAATATTCTTAAATATCAATCTATTTTTAGGAATGATGATTTATTATCTAATCTTTTTAAATTAGTTGGACAATATGATTTCCTTTTATCTATTAATCAACTCTTAAATTCTGGTAAATTTACTAAAACTATTTTTAATGATAAAAAAACTCCTTTTATTAAATGTAATTCTATTTCTCATCCTTGTCTCGATAATCCTATTACTAATGATATTTCTCTTAATAATAATATTCTTATTATTACTGGACCTAATGCTGCTGGTAAATCTACTTTTATTAAATCTCTTACTATCAATATTATTTTAGCTCAAACTTTAGGTATCTCTTCTTCTAAATATATGGAATTAACTCCTTTTGATAATATTATTACTCATATTAATACACCTGATAGTATTGGTGTTTCTTCTCTTTTTGAAAGTGAAATGTATAAATGTAAAGATATTATTAATGCTATTTCTATGGATAATTCTAAAAGAAATTTTATTGTTATGGATGAATTATTTAGTTCTACTAATTATAGAGAAGGTTATTCTGCTACTATTGCTATTCTTAATAAAATTGCTTCTTTTAATAATAATATTACTATTCTTACTACTCATTATGAAAAATTAGATAAATTCTTTTCTACTAATATTAAAAATAATATTAAAAATAAAAAAAATTTACATAAAAATTTAATAAAAGATAATAAAAATATTTCTCAATTATTACCTAATACTAATCATTTTAAATTTTTATTTAAGATGTTCCCTATTAATAAAATTAATGATAATATTTCATATACTTATAAATTAACTAAAGGTATATCTAAAGATTTTATAGCTCTTAATATTCTTAAAAATAATGGTTTTGATAATGATATTATTAGTAATGCTATGTTGATTTGTAATAATTTAGTTTTATAATTTTTAATCGTTTAATTTTTTTCTTTTTTTTATTTTTATTTATTAAATTAAATATAATTTATGCAAAAACTTATACTTGTTATTATTTCTATTATTATTATTATAGTTATTACTATTCTTTATTTTGGATATAAAAAAATAAATGATCTTACTCTTCAACTCAATCGTAATTCTTTAGATATTTCTGCTCTTAGAAATTTTATTGAACAAAAAATTATAAATTCTAATTCTTTTAATAATAATAATAATTTTAATTTAAATGAACCTAATGTTTTTATTAACGATCCTATTATTAATAATTTTCATGAAGATGATGATGATGACGATGATGATGATGATGATGATAATAATTATTTTATATTAAATGAACAAGATGATAATCAAGATGATGATAATCAAGACGATGATAATCAAGATGATGATAATGATGATGATAATCAAGACGATGATAATCAAGACGATGATAATGATGATGATAATCAAGAAGAAGATAATAATGAACAACAAGATGAAGAAGATAATAATGAACAACATGATAAAGAAGATAATAATGAACAACAAGAAGATAATAATGAACAACAAGAAGAAGATAATAATGAACTACAAGAAGAAGAAGATAATAATGAACTACAAGAAGAAGAAGATAATAATGAAGAAGATGCAAAGCAATCAGATGTAGAGGATGACAAAGTTGATAATAATAATGAAGAAAAACAAACTGTTAAATATCAATCAAAAAAAAAGATTGAAAAGATGCAAAAAATACAAAAGATCGATGATGTTATATCGGATATGACAAAGATCATTAATTTTGAGGAATATAGTAATAAATTTTCAGATATTACATTTCCCATTTCTAAGGAAACTTTAAAAAACATTAAATTAACTTTAAAAAATGATATAGATAATAATAAAGTAAATAATAATAATATGAATGATGTTTTTATAAGTAATGTATTAACAAAGGATTATAATAATGATGAGACTATTAAAAATATTAGTATTGAATTTTCAGATAGTAGTGATCCTTTAAATAAATTGCCTAAAAAAGCACCTTCTGATAAAGCAAATAATTTTGATGATGGTTTTACAATGGTTTCAGATAATGATAATAGATTATATAAAGTTATTAAATCAACGAATAGTAAAAATAAAAGATGGGTTTTAGTTAGATAATAATTAAACTAAGTCATTAAAAAAATATAATATATAAATATATATTATAATTAATGAATCAAAGTTGTTTAAAGGTATCTAATAATAAATATTTTAATTGTCCTGCTAGGATGGATGATGGAAGACAATTTACTGATTATAGACCGCGTGATGAAGTTAATGCTGATCTAATGAATTTAGCTAATGCTAGAACTAATTTTCAGTATCGTAATTATCTTGAATCTAATGCGATGAATATTATTAAAGCTAATTTTGAATCTGCATATTTAAAGAATTCTTGTGATGAATGTAATGCTATTCCTGTTCCTCCTTTGAATCTTTGTAAAGTTGATATATATAATCAAAATTGCCAACCCTATAATTTAAAGGGATTAGGTAATCATAATGTTGCTATGAATGCACAACAAATTAATACTCCTAAACAATTAGAAAATAAAATTAATGAATTTGAAGCTTTTAATGAAATTAATTTTGTTAATTTTGCTGCTGCTCCTGGTATTAATGCTAAAAAGATGTTCTAATTATTTTTATACTTAATATAATAATTTTACAAAAATATTATATTATATTATATTATATATATATTATATTTATTTATAATGTCTTCTGGTAATTCTAATGGTAATGCTACTATAAGTTTTGGATATAATAGTAAAAATGTTTTTGATTATAGAAATAAAAATATGTGTAATGAATGGAAAAATGATTCTGCTAAATTTTTATTTACTAAATGTGATATTATACATAAACCTAATTCTAATAAACCTATTATTATTAAAGGATCTGTTAATAATATTTTCTCTGCTATATCATCTATTAATTTTATTAAATATTGGGCTGCTAATTCTCCCGATTATAGATTTAGTTTTCCTGGATCTGCTTTACCTTTTCCTAATGAAGATGTTGCATTTGAAAATTCTACTAATTCTGGTGTATTACCTATTAAAAATAGTGCTTTTACATTTCATTTAGCTTATCCTAATAGTTATTATACTGATCTTGGTAAAACTTTAGTTAAACCTGAAGTTAAATATCAAATTATTGATATTAATGGTAAAGATGTTAGTCCTATTTATTCTATTGATTTGGGTAATAATGTTCCTTTTCGATATTTATCATTTGATCCTAAAAGAGATTGGAATAAGGGACCTGAATTTTATATTAATAAGAATCTTAAACCTCTTAATCAATATCAAATTTTACTTAATTCCGCATATAATCCTAATAAAAATGAACCTAATAATTTTTGGGGTGGTATGCCCGTTCGATAAATTTATTATATATTTGTTTATTTTTTATTAAATATTATTATTTTATTTAGTATATAATAATAATTTATTATCTTTTATATATCATGGATAAGTTTTATAAAAAATCAAATAAATCTTCTGATAAACATTCTAATAAAAATAATGATAAATTTAGAAAGAAAAATGACAGTAAAAACACTATTAAAAAAAATATATTACCAATGACTAATGATTCAAATCCAATATATATTGAAACTAAACCAAGTCTTGGTATTAATATTAATGATTTAGAACAAAATACTAAAAATATTAATTTAAATTCTAATAGATCTACTAATATTTATAATCAAAATTTTTCTAATTATTCTCAAGATAACAATCAATATTATCTAACAAATCAAGAACAACAATATTATCAAACAAATCAAGAACAACAATATTATCAAACAAATCAAGAACAACAATATCAACAACCTATTCAAAATTATCAACAATATCAACAACCTATTCAACAATATCAACAATATCAACAACCCATTCAACAATATCAACAACCTATTCAACAATATCAACAAGAATATCACCAACAAAATTATAATAATAGATCAATTGAAAAATATGGTAATCAATCAGATGAAGAATTTTTAGAAATTCCAAATATATCTGTAAATAATAATAATAAATCATCAAAAAATATGCAAAGTAATCATATGCAAAGCAATCAGAATGATAATAATTTAGTAAATGATTTTTTTTCCAAAGATAATGAATTAAGAGAAGCTGAAAACATTCTTAATTTATCAGGAGATTATAATAAAAATGATTTAAATACGAATTATAAAAAATTAGCATTTATAAATCATCCTGATAAGGGTGGTAATAAATATATATTTGATTTAATTGTTAAATCGTATCAGATAATTAATACAGATTTAAGTAGAAGACAAAAGATTAGAGAGGAAACACCGGTATATAATTCTAAATATAATCCGAATAATGCAATTCATAAAGATGGTGGATCATTTCAAAATATTCATTTAAATAAAGATAAATTTAATATAAATAAGTTTAATGAGGTATTTGAACAGATTAATAAGAATATAGATGATCCAAATAATAGGGGATATGGTTCATCGATGGTTCAAAGTTCAAAAAATAGGGATGATCCGAATATAAGTAGGATAGATAATATTAATAAGAATAATTTTAATGAAATATTTATAAAAAATAATAATAATGCTGTTACGGTTTATAGAGATCCTGAGTTTCTTTTATCTAATGCTTCATCTAATTTTTCTGAATTAGGTGTAGAAGAAATTAATGATTTTAGTGGAAAAAATTACACTGATTACCAAAGAGCATTTCAACAAGAATTTATAAATCCTGATAAATTTGATATACCAAGATATAGAAATATAGAAGAATATAAAAATTTTAGAGATAGAAATATTATGGAAAATGTTGATGAATTTAAAAAACAAGAAGAGAGTATGAAAGAATTAGAGAGACAAAGAGAAGATGCAAGAATAAAAATGATACAGAGACAGGATGATCTTTATAGACAAAATTTTGAACAATTTAATAGAATGTTTATTAGATAATTTTAATTATATTTATAAAAATTTATTAATTTTTATAAAAAAAACATTTAAAGACTTTTTACTAATTTATATATATACGCAAATTTTTTTTATATCAAATTTATAAAAAAAAGTAAAATATTTTTAACTGATGATTCTTATGAAAATATTTGTTTAAATATATTTATAAATATTTTATAAAATATATGTATGAATTTTATTATTATTATTTTATAAAAAACGCATTTAAAGACTTTTTACTAATTTATATATATACGCAAATTTTTTTTATATCACATTTATAAAAAAAAATAAAATATTTTTAACTGATGATTCTTATGAAAATATTAATTAATTATTTTTTATAATTTTATAAAAATTTGATTGAATTTTTGATAATTTTGTTTTTTTTGAAAAAAGTATTTAAAGATTATTTATGAATACTATATGATCGATAAATTTTTTTATATTTTTTATTCATTTACATATATATTTATAAAATAATATTTTTAACTGTTACTTCTTATATAAAATATTTGTTAAAATATATGTATAAATATATTGATATATTTTATTATTATTTTATAAAAAACGTATTTAAAAACTTTTTACTAATTTATATATATACGCAAATTTTTTTTTTATTCCATTTTTAAAAAAATATATAATATTTTTTAACTGGCATTTCTTTTAAAAAATTTAATTTATTATTTTTTATAATTTTATAAAAATTTATAAAATTTGATTGAAATTTTGATAATTTTTTTTCATAAAAAAAACGTATTTAAAGATTATTTATGAATACTATGTGATCGATAAATTTTTTTTTATTTTTAATCATTTGCATATATATTTATAAATTAATATTTTAAGTGGTCTTTCTTATGAAAATATTTTTAAATTATTTATAAATTTTTTTTAAATAAATGTATGAATTTTATTATTTTATAAAAAAAGTATTTAAAGACTATTTATTTTTGGTAAGTCTTTTTTTTAAAAAGACTATGTGATCGATAAATTTTTTATTTTATGTTTTATTTATAAAATAAAATAATATTTTTAACTGATTCATTCCCTTATGGTATTTCTTATGAAAATATTTATTAAATTTTATATTATATTATTTATTATATCTTAATGTCCAATGGTGTATAATAATTTGTTTTTATATTTGTAACATTAATACTATAAATACTAGTGAAAATAATAAATCATATATTGTAAATATTTTTATATTCCTTTCTAATGGTTTTGTCATACTATCATATACATGATTTAATCCTGCTAATAATAAAAATACTGAATACGGTATTCCTAAACCTCGTATATAATTCGTTATCTCTATTGATCCTATCCTATCTATCTTATTTAATCCATATATTGCTCCTATTCCAAATGCTATATTTACAAATCCTATCTCCTTCTGAAAACCCGTATTATAATTTAAACTACTCGATATCCTTCCTGCAAATATTATATGACCTATACCTGATCCTATACCCATTACTGCTATCAAATTTAAGAAAAAATAATTCCGTAAATATATCCAACTCAAACTCTTATTTCTTATATATTTTACTAATACTATTACCAAACATACTACTATCGAAATTATCGGAAATATATCAAATATTATTTTTAATTCCATTATATTATAATTATATATTTACATTATTTTTTTCTCATATTCCTAAAATATTTACTCATATGTATCTCTTTATCCTTCAATAATTCATTTAATGTCCTTTTTATTATTTTCTCTTCATTTGTATAATATATTTTATTTACTATATATCCCTTATTATATAAATTTAATAATGTTTGCAAACAATCTATACATGGCTTACTATTCCTACTCTTTCCCGTTCTACCAACAAATATATCTATCCTCTGATATTTTCTTGATATCGGTAATTTCTCTGCTACTTTCATCTCTGCATGTGTTGAATGAATCTTCTTCGGCCTACTCTCATTTAATCCTATCGCTAATACATTTATTGACTTCTTTACATTACCTGTAAATGCTATACTTATATGTTGATACGTATCCGTTTTTTTATCTGATGCTATCTCCCTTTTCTCTAATATATCTTTCGTAAATGTATCGAAATTTACCATTCATCTAGTTCTTTTATATATCTATTTACTATTTTATTTCTATATATTTTTACTTTTACACTCATCCTGTTTTTTATTTTTTTTACACTATTCTTGTTCTTTTATTTAAAAATTGAATATTTTTTTTTTTAATTTTATTATTATTTTTTACACTCATTTTAAAACATGGAAAACGATAATATTATTGATTTTGATGATTTTGACAACTTTAATGTATCTGATTCTAATCTTGATTTTATTACTGGTATTCATGATCTTAATCAAATTGAATCATCTAATCCTATTGGAATTAATGATTTAATTTCTGATCTCGGTAACCAAGATTTAATTATCAAAAAAAAAGATATTTTTAATGATTTGAAAATTCATGAATCTAATATTGATCTTTTTAAAATTAAACATAAAATTATCTTTATTTCTGATGATAATATTAAACTGTTTAATGATGAACTTCTTAATAATGTTACTACTGCTCTTAAATCTGAAGAAATTAAGTGTAAATCACCTTCTTCTAAATTAATTATCATTAGTAATATTATTTATGAAACTGGTCTTAAATTTAATTGTTATGATTCTTTTAAATTTAATAAAACTAAAAAAGATTCTGAAAAATTTAAAAATAATTTTTTATTATCATCTATGATTAAAAATTTATTTGATATTAACAATTCAAAAATTAGACCTAAAACACCTTTAAATGATATCATTGATTTTTATACCAAATTATTTAAATCTGATGAAAATAGTGATCTATATAATCTTTTGAAAACTAGCAAACATGATTATATTAATAATCAACCTGCTATGACTCTTAATGATTATTTATTGTATTTACATAATAAGAAAAATTTCTATCCCGATGAATTCGGATTGAGTTTCAACCTTCTTAAATGTTGCACCTCTATTAATGAAATTATTATTTCACTTATTAATGAAATTATCGGTAGTGATTACTCTAAACTTAAAATTTACCTTCATGAATTAATGAATGCTAAAATCATTCTTGAAAAAAAGAAAAGTAAAATTGATGTTGAAACAAATGATATCAAAGATTATAGACCTATCGTATCTTTACCTATTTTTGGTAAAATTATTGACTTCTTCTTTAGTCGTGAAATCAAAAAATATGTTTCTGAAAATCCTTATATTTTTAATTTCGATTTTCAAAAGTATAATACTATTAAAAAAATTAACTCCATCTCTGGCGTTATGAATAACTGTATTACTACTAATTATATTTATCAAAACGTTGATAACTCTTTTTTACTTTTTATTGATCTTGAAAATGCCTTCTCTAATGTTAATCATAAGAAACTTTTTCAAATCCTTAAAATTAATGAATATCCTGATTTTATTATCAACTATTTCATTTCTTTTTATCAAAATGCTACATTCTCTATTGGTAATGATAAACAACGTTTCTTTATCAATAAAGGTATTTTTCAAGGTATTCCATCATCTGATATACTTTTCTGTATATATATTGATAATTACTTTAAAAATATTAATACTATTGCTTTAAAACAAGGTATTAAATCTAATCATTTGATTAAAGATATTTTTATTAGATCTTTTATGGATGATATTGTTATTTTCTTTAACGATAAATATGATATTGATTTATTCTCTAGGTTAGTTATTAAAATTAACAGAATCTATGATATTAAATTTAATTATTCTAAATGTTGTTATATAACTAATCCTAAATCTAATTTATATGATAATTTTATTCTCAATATTGATAATAATATTATTCAAAAAATTGATCATCATGATATTAAATTTATTTCTAATTTTAAATATTTAGGAGGTTTTATTTGTCATCAATATAATCTTATTGATGTTCTTGATGAACATATTATTAAACCTTATTTTGATAAAATTTATCGTTTTAATGATAATGGTAATATCAACCCTATTTTTAAATTTAAAATTTTTTTAACTATTTGTATTAATAAAATTAATATACAACTTAAAAAATATTTTATTACTGATAATAATATTTATCAAAATTTAGCTAAAACTTTAATTAAATATGCTTTTGATCTTATTGATGATAAATATCTTTTCATTTTGTTAAATCATAACATTTCTGAAAATATCTTTTTTAATCACGGTCATAATGTCTTATTTGATAATTTATGCTTTTTATTTAAATATATTAATATTAGAGCTATTACTATTACTAATTCTAATGAACAGTTTATTGATTTATCTAAATTTGATAATTTTACTTTTAATCTTGATGACATTCAAAAATGTAAAAATTTTTTAAAACATATTATTGTTCCTATTAAAAATAGTGAAAAACTTTGTGATATGATTTACAACCATTAAACCTTTTTTATTTTTAGTGTAATATTATCATTTTATAATTTTCTAATTATTTATAATACCCATTTTTCTTAAATCTTTATCTTCTAAATAATTATTCTCAAATAATGACCATATATCTTGTTCTTTCGTTTTCATCCAATAAAAATTACCTACATGACCATGACCACCACCACCTTGAGGACTACCTCCTATTTTTCCTAAATATCTTGCTAAATTCGGTATATTTATTCTTGTTTGTTGATGATCATCTATTAATTGAACTCTATATGAATTCTTATTATATTCAAATGCCCATAATACTGCCATATCTATATTCTGTCCCATCTTCTTTGCATTATCTATCATTTGTCTTCCTATTCTTTTCGTTAATACCGGATCGGAATAATTTAATACTGTTACTTTAAAACCTTGAAAATTCCTTATTACTGCATTCCTTGCTATCTGTTCCTTTATATTCTCTTGCGTCTCATCCATATATTTACCTATTATTGTTAATGTTGATAAATATGTATTATCTTCTATCATTTCCCATAACTCCTTATATACACTCTTATTCTGAAATGAACTCTCTTTATATGGATTTGATGTATATCTAAATGTTAATACTGTTGATAAAAAATTTGTATATGGTAAATAATCTACATATTTCTTTGTATCACTTACATCTACACTTGCTACTATTGTTGGTATCTCTTCTTTTGGATAAAATACATACCATGTTAATGCACATGAACTATGCGGTCCATCTGTTGTTAATGCTAATTTATTATTTATATTCTTTTTTCCATGTTCATCTATTATTATTATATTTTTTCCATATTGACTTATCATATTATATATTTCTTCTTTCGGTTCTAAATCTAACATTATTATATTTAATTTCTCTTTATTTCTATTTTTACTTATTGTTTCTAAATTCTTTCTTATCATCTCTCCCTTCCCCTCTCCTGTTCTTATTACATCTATTTCTTCTAAACTTCTCTTATTTTTACTATCATTTATTATATAATTTATAACTATCGTTGCTGCTATCATACCATCTGATTGTTTTGTATTATATATTATTACATCTATTTCTTCTTTCTCTTTTGTTGTTAATTTATAATCACCTATTTGATCCTTTATTGTATCTATATATTCTTTCTTTGATTTATAATAATATACTCTCTCTTTCTTATTTGATAATTCTATATCTTTTAAACAATTATGTATTATTTTATTAAATTCCATTGATTTTTCAATTATATAATCTATATATATTATATTATTTTTTCAATTCATTCCTTCCCATATATTTTTTCATATTATTACTATTGGATTTCTTGTTACACATCCTGTTATTGTATCTATTTTATAATATTTTACTTTTATCTTTTTACCTATATACTTCTTTTCATTCTTTTTTACTTCTTTATATAATTCTCTACTCTTTTCTTTTGATAATTTTACTACTGCCCAAAATGTTTTATTTATATTTTTACATTTTAATTCAAATATTATTGTCCCTTTACTATCTCCTGTCCCTTCTTTATAACCTTTTATTTTAAATTCTCCTATTTTAAATTCTTTCGTTTTAAATATATCATAATTTTTTTTATTTGGTGTATATTTCCCTCTATAATTTCTTATTATTATTCCTTCATGACCCTCTTCTATTGATTTATTAAAATATTTTTCTATTCCTTTTATTGATGTTAATTTTTTACATTTTACTTTATCTTTTTCTTTTATCTCTTTTATTCCTTCTATTATTTCATATCTTTCTTTATATGTTAAATCTGGTTTTTCTGGATTATATATATCAAATATTTTATATTCTATTTTCTCTATCTCTTTTGTATATTCTTTTCTTTGTAAAAGACCTTTTATTTCATTAAATGATAATTTATTTGTATATAATTCACCATCTAACCATACATTTGGATTTTTCTTTAAATAATTTCCTACTATTTTATCTATATGATCCAAATTTTTTAATTCTTTGCCTTTTCTTGAAATGTATTCTATTCTTTTTAATTCTTTATTATAATGTGACATTGCTCTTACTCCATCTAATTTATTTTGAATACATGCTGGTATTTTTATTTTTTCTATATTTATATCTGATGATCTCATTGGTAATAATATTTCTGAACGCATTTTTACTTCTTCTATATTTTCTGTAAAACCTTCTCTTTTTTTATTTAACCATATTGTTTTTGCTCTTTTTATTGCTCTTTCTTTATGTTTTCCTTTTATATCTATAACTCTTTTATGGTTTTTTTTTGATATTCCTTCACCTACTATACCTTTTTCTATTATAATCTCACTAAAATCTTTATTTTCTTTTACATATATTAAATTATATTTTATTTTTATTTTGCTTTTCATATCTTTTATATATAATTTTGGGTATTCCATTGATTATTTTACTTAACTTATATTATTATATATATATTAATTTATTATAGGGATCTATTCAATTTAATATTTTATACAATACTAAATAATAACTTCTAATTATTTTTAACTGATTGCTTTGCATATGGTAGTTCCTTTGGTAAAATTTATAATAATTCGTTTTTAATTTTATTTGAATTATATGAATCATTGATGGTTACATTATTTTATACAGTGTTATATACTAAGTTTTAATTATTTTTAACCGGTAGTTCCTTCGGTAAAATTTATAATTGCTACTTTTATATATTGATTTGAATTATATGAATCATTGATGGTTACTATATTTTTATCTGTGTTAAATACTAAGTTTTAATTATTTTTAACTGATTGCTTTGCATATGGTAGTTCCTTTGGTAAAATTTATAATTGCTACTTTTATATATTGATTTGAATTTTATGGATCATTGATGGTTACTATATTTTTACAAATTAATTATTTTTATTTTTACAAAAATATTTTTTTCTATTTTATTTTTTATAATATTATTTCAATTAACTGATAATATATATTTTTAAATTTTAATTTTTTTAATACATTTATTCATATAAAAATTTTAATAAAAATTATATATTTTTATTAAAAAAAGTTGAAAAATCAAAAAAAAAACGTAAAAATTTCATAAAAATGCGATTTTTTTTAAAAGTTCAGATCTTTTTGGTTTTAGTTTTTTTCTAGTTTCTATTTTTTTTATTAATAAAATGAGTGTTAAAAAAACATTAAAATTATTTTATTTTTTTTTGAAAAAAGTTCAGATCTTTTTTTTTTACCATTTTTTTACAAAATATTTTATATGAATTATTCACTTAAAAAAAATAAAAAATAAAAAGTAAAAAACAAAAAAGATCTGAAAAATCTTAAAATTTCAGATCTTTTTGAGAATTTTTATTACATTCCAC